>Ga0302251_1000232_pt1 | contig 63882 bp, 50 predicted proteins | sample AAG_RA_Gln_MG_FD_193534 | JGI IMG/M metagenome (GOLD analysis project Ga0302251, IMG submission 193534) | Enriched activated sludge microbial communities from anaerobic digester in WTTP, New Holstein, Wisconsin, United States - AAG_RA_Gln | ecosystem: Engineered > Bioreactor > Anaerobic >... | reverse complement strand
AGGGCCAGCAAGCGCGCCTTGAGAAACACCCAGGTCTTGAAGCGCGCCCGCCGTGGGTCGTAGCGCTCGATGTCACTCCAGACCGCATAGAGCGTGTCGTTCAGAACCTCCTCGACCTCATCGGGAGCGGTGTGGGCCAGGTAGCCGTGAATGAAACGGACCAGCGCGGGACCATGGCGCTCCAGGAGCAGGGCGAGCGCTTCCGGCTTGTGCTGCTGGATATCTCGGTAGAGCTGTCTGTCGGGGTCGGTATTGATCACCGCCGCTCCTCTCGTCGGAATGCGACCCACCCGCGCACTCTTCCCGGAAACGACGACGCCAGAAAATACCCCTCTATAATATTATACGTCATCAGGAGGGGGTAAAAATACATGCAAAGGGACCAATTTCCGAAAACTGGCCCAAATTGGTCACCCCGCCACGCCCGGAGCAAGCCCGGACGGGCCGCTGCTGGACAGAACGCGCTCTCCGGCAGCTTCTCGCCGGGCAGGACCAGTCTACCATAGTCGGGGGAGCAAAACAAGCGCCCCCCGCCGTTGCTCCGCGAGGGGGACTGGGCCGGCCGGTGGACTGCCACCTCACGACCTGGGCCGTCATGGGTGTTGAGCGCGGTGGCCCAGTCCGATGCGCCGGGGGATTCGTGACGCTGGCCGGCCCGGTTCCCGCCAATCAGATCAGGCCATGCCTCTGAATAGCGGTTCTCAACGCAGGCGCAGTTGCGGACCAGCTACTTCCCCGTTTGTTCGTGTTGGTATCCCATCCCTATCACTCTGGGGCGGCAGAACGGGGCCGTAGCCATCCCTCCCGCCACCGCGGCCTAGCCCCAGTAGCGCTGTTCACAACTCAGGTCTGGCAGGGAGCGCCGGAACCACCAGTTTGCCTGCACCGCCCCAACGTTAGTACCGGCTAGCAGGGTCGCGCCCGGGATCGGGGCCGCGACCTGTCCGGCCGCTGTGGCCGTGATCTCCTCCTCGACGGCTGCCAGCCACACGAGCAGCCATTCCTCGTCCGGTTCGTAGGCGCCAAGCCTAGCTGTACTGGTAGAGACGACGGGAGCGCTACCCAAGGCCATACCACTCCTCCTTGCCGCGAGGCTTGCGCCACTCGGCCCTCGCGAGCTTCTCGCCACCGTGGCCGTTTCACCTTCCCCCATTATACCACAACTGGTGTAATAGTCAAGGAGTAACTACATATTACTTTATACATACGCGGTAACAGCGACTAGATACGACGAATACGACGTATAGACGACCTACTTGAATATGAATGACGAAAGTGGTATAATAGCGTACTGAGACGACCAATAGGGCAAAACGAGGGCTGGCAATGGACAATGCCGAGGGGCACAACCGCGACCTGTGGGTGTCCGCCGGTCAGGCGGCGAAGATCACCGGATATTCCGTGAGCTATCTCCTCCGGCTGGCCAAGAAGTATGAACAGGAGGGACAGGGCCACCGCCTCCGGACGCAGCGCCGGGCCGATCGGGGGCATGTGCGCTACTTTCTGCCAGATCTGCTCGCCCTCAGCGGACGTTCTGGTACCCAGGCCGTGGCCGTAGTCTGGGAGGAAGAACAGCGCCTGCACGACGCTCTCGTTATGGGCTACGCCCGCGGGGCGCAGCTAGAGATCTGCTGTAGCTTCATCCTGCCGCGCCAGCGGCTCGAGGCCCTGCGGGCCATCCGTCAGACGGGCCTGGTCCTGGTCCCGTGGTCGGCCCTCCTGGGGCCGCCGGCGCTCCTGCAGGCGCTGGCCGCATTTGGTGTCGTTATCCGCGAAGTAGATCCGCAGGGCCCCCCGCGGGACTTTCTAGCCCAGTTGGTCTATGAGGAGATCGATGAAGTGGCCCGCCAAGTCCAAGGGGTTTCTGCGGATTCCGCTTCGCGCCTGGCTGCAGCTGCGGCCCGGGCCGTGCAAGATATTCTGGAGGAGAACCGGTCAATCACCTCACGGCTGGACGCCGGGGGCTTGGGGGGCAACTCCATAAGCCTGATTGACCAGGGCTAGCCGGGAAGCCTGACGAACGGCTGTACCCGGCTACGTTGGCGATAGGATAGTAGACCCACCGGCGGGCGCTTCCTCAACCCGCCGCTCTGGAAGGACTGGCGGCAGACAGGCTCAGGGGTAAGCGCGAAACGCGCCAGTTCGGGGGGCCACCACCCCCACCCGGTCGCCAACAGGTCCGAGGGGAGCCGCGCGGGAAAGTCGGCCCGCGCGCGTCACCCGCGTAAGCGGGGTGGAGGTAACTCCAAATGCAGTTGGTGTTCGTGCTGGACCGGAAGAAGCAACCATTGATGCCGTGCCATCCCGCGCGGGCGCGGCAACTGCTGCGGGCAGGGCGGGCCGTCGTCCATCGCCTGCGCCCTTTTACCATCCGGCTGAAGGAGCGCGTGGGCGGATCGGTACAACCCATACGCCTGAAGCTCGACCCCGGCAGCAAGACCACCGGGATTGCTATCGTGCGCGAGTCCGAGGAGCAAGCGGTCGTGCTGCACCTGGCCGAGCTGCACCACAAGACGGACATCAAGAAGAAATTGGATCAAAGGCGGGCCTATCGCCGCAACCGCCGCACCCGGAAGCTCCGCTACCGCGCTCCGCGCTTCCTGAACCGCACCCGCCCGGAGGGGTGGCTGCCGCCGTCCCTGCGGGCGAGGGTGGATAACATCCTCTCTTGGCTGCGACGCTATCGGCGGCTGGCGCCCGTTACGGCCCTCTCCCTGGAGCTGGCCCGCTTCGACACGCAGGCGCTCCAGAACCCGGAAATCAGCGGGGTACAATACCAGCAAGGCGAGCTGGCGGGTTACGAAGTGCGCGAGTATATCCTGGCCAAGTTCGGCCACGCCTGCGTCTACTGCGGCGCGACCGACGTGCCCCTGGAGGTCGAGCACGTCGTGCCCAAGTCCAGGGGCGGCAGCGACCGGGTGAGCAATCTCGCCTTATCCTGTCACGTCTGCAATCAGCGGAAAGGCGACCGCACCGCCGCCGAGTTCGGACACCCCGAGGTGCAGGCGCAGGCCCGCCAGCCGCTCCGCGACGCGGCGGCGATCAACAGCACGCGCTGGGCGCTGTGGCGGGCGCTGGCGGCGACGGGCTTGCCGGTCGAGGTTGGGACGGGCGGGCGCACCAAGTACAACCGTACTCGCCTGAACCTGCCCAAAACCCACGCCCTCGATGCCTTGTGCGTGGGCTTGTCCACGCCGGAGCGCGTGCGACTGAATGGCGCGGGGCTACTCACCATCCGGGCGCAGGGCCGCGGGCAGTATCGGCGCACCCTCGTGTCTGCTAGCGGTTTCCCGCGTGGGTACTTGATGCGCCACAAGATGGTGCGAGGCTTTCGCACTGGCGACGTGGTGCAGGCGACCATCCCCAAGGGCAAGTATGCGGGTCGGCACAGCGGCACGGTGCTGGTGCGCGCCGGGGGGTATTTTGACCTGAAGCGCGCGGGTCGCCTGGTGGCCCAGGGGATTGCCGCCCGCTATTGCAGGAGAGCGCAACGGTCGGACGGGTATGGGTATATGCTTTCGCCCATCCCCCTTTAGTCCCCTTCCCCCAGGAAGGGGACAAGCCGCCCTTCCGCGAGTGTACTTCACTCGCCCCAGGCATAAATGCCGGGGTCTCCGGGCGGCAGGAGAATCTGATGAGCACGCTGCAAGCCGTCCTGGAAGTGTCGCTGGCCTGGGCCCAAGAACACGACCCCGCGCGCCTGCTCGAGCTGATCGTCCAGAAGGCCATCGAGGTCACGAGCGCCGAACGCGGCTGCATCGCTTTGCTTGAAGGGGAGCACCTGCTGCCCAGGGCGCTCATCGGGTTCAAGGCTGGAGAAAGCATTTCCCTGACCGCAGCCCGACAGGTACTCGCCCACAACGTGCCCATGGCCTGGGAAGACCTGCTGCAAGATCCTACGGTCGGCCGGGCCCGGAGCGTGCTGGCCCAGGGGCTGCGGGCGGCCATGTGCGCGCCGCTGCTGATCGCTGGCAGGGTGCTCGGGGTACTCTACGTCGACGCGACCACTCGGGGTAACTACACCTCCAGCGACCTGGTGCTCATGCAGGCACTGGCCAACCAGGCGGCCGTGGCGTTGGAAAACGCCCGGCTATACTATGAGGTGATTACCGACAATCTCACTGGCCTGTATAGCGCCGGCTACTTTTACCGCCGCTTCCAGGAAGAGGTCGACCGGACGCGGCGCTACGGCCGGCCGGTGGCGCTCATTCTCGCCGACATGAACGACCTCAAAGGCATTAACGACCGCTATGGGCATCTGGCCGGAAACCAGGCGCTCCAAGCGCTGGCCGGAGTCCTCCGGGGCCAGGTGCGGGCCGTGGACATCCCGTGCCGGTACGGCGGGGACGAATTCGCCGTCATCCTGCCCGAGTCTGGGCTGCTGGAGGCGGAGGGATTGCGCCGGCGGATCGAGCAGGCCATACACTCGGTTTCGAGCCAGGACCTTCCGGGGTGGAAAGGCGCCGCGTTGGGCACGGCGGCGTATCCCGAAGATGGCGAGACCAGCGAGGAGCTTTTCGCGGCGGCGGACAACGAGGTATATGCGCACAAGACTGCCCCCTAACGCCGCAGGATTGATAGGTCTGGATGTCCACCCTTAGCAAAGTATCCTGCCCGCCCTACCCATTTCGCACTCTCACCTGGCAAAGAGTGGCGAGAGAAGGGGCTCTTCTTCTTTGGGGCACTATCTACTCAAGCGGGAGAGCACAATCTCGTCACCTATTGGCCAGTAGCTGACCGTATAACATTTTACGGACGCGAGATCAACGGCAAGTACAACTCGAACGCCCACTCCTCGATCACCCGTACACCTAGGCTCCCTATTCCCTGCCCACAGGCATTGGTAGCCGTAACCGTTACCGTGAAAGTTCCCGTCGTCGGCCAGGAATAGGCGGCTGTTGGAGCAACAGTGCCATCGGACCAGGTATACGAGACAGGGATGCTTGCAGTAACAGGCAGCGCCGCTGCTCGGTAAGTCCCCTCCTGGTCGACCAGCAAAGCATGCGGACCTGCTACCTGAGCGCCGGTGACGGCAATGCAGGGGTGTGCGCACTTCAGATCGCCGTTGGTGATATCGTGATAGCTGATATAGGGCCGATCAGCAGCATCCAGAGCGAGCGAAGTGCCGTAGCCTGAATCCCCGTCGTCTACAGTCTGGGTATGCCAACCGGAGCTGTCCTGCCATGCATATTTCAGTCCGCTCACTCCGGTGTAGGCGATATGAGACCATCCCCGGTTATCCAGAGCGAGTGAAGTATCCCAGCCAGCGTAACCGGCGCCGTCGATCGTTACAACATGCCAGGGTGCAAGCGTGCCTTGCGTCACGCAGTCCCGCCAGGCGTATTTGAGAGCTGCATTGCCCGAATCGAAGTAGCTAATCCGGGGACAACCTGCGGAATCTAGCGCGAGAGAGCTGTACAAACCCGTTCTGCCACTGTCCACGATCTCGATGTGCCACGATGTGCCATCGTGGAAAGCATACTTCAGGCAGGAATCGCAGGGCACGCTATCATCGGCATAGCTGATGTGAGGGTGGCCGGCCCGATCAAGGGCCAGTGACGTGTAGTAGCCGGAAAGCCCCTCGGCATCCACCGTTTCGATGTGCCAGACGCTGCCATCATGGTAGGCGTACTTGAGGGCGTAGCAGTTGTAGGGCTCGTACGATGCATGGGTGCAGTAGCCGATATGCGGCCGATCAGCCGCGTCGAGGGCGAGCGACGTATAGTGGCCCACGTACCCCTGGCTATCCACCGTGGTGGAGACCCACCCGGTGCCATCGTACCAGGCATACTTGAGGTCCATGTTGGTGGCGTCGTCATAGCTGATGTGCGGGTAGCCTTGGCTGTCCAGGGCCAGGGAACTGTATCGACCAACGTCACCCTGCCTGTCCACGGTCAACGTCTGCCAGTTCGTTCCATCGTACCAGGCGTAGCGGAGGTCCCGGTGGCCGGCGTCGTAGTAGCTCACGTGGGGCAGCCCCTCGGCATCCAAGGTGAGAGAGCTGTAGCGACCTGCAATCCCACCCACATCCACCGTCTCCATCGACCAGCCGAATCCGTCGTAGCGGGCATACTGCAAATCGCCGTTGCCGTAGTAGCTGATACGGGGCAATCCCGCGGCATCCAATGACAGTGAAGTGTACAGGCCCACCGTCCCTGTGCTTGCCACGGTCTGCGTCTGCCAGGCCGTTCCATCGTAGGAGGCATACTTCAAGTCTTCGTTGTCCTCGTCATAGTAGCTGATGTGCGGCAAACCGGCCGCATCCAGCGCCAGGGACGAGTGCTTCCCTACGTCCCCGTCGTTGTCCACTGTCTCGAGTCGCCACACAGTACCATCATAGCGAGCATATTTGAGAGAGCCCTGGTTGAGACTGTAGTAGCTGATGTGGGGCCACCCCGAGGAGTCAAGAGCCAGGGAAGTGCACCCATAGATACCGGGGCCCTCTACCAAAGTGGTGTGCCAGGTTGAGCCATCGTGCCATGCATATCGCAGGCTGTAGTCGCGCCAGTAACTGATGTGCGGCCGGCCGGCGCTGTCCAGCGCCAGCGAGGTGAATGCACCCCCGCCCAGGGCTCCATCTGCCGTTTCCGTATGCCAGCCGCCCCCGTCGTAGTAGGCATATTTCAGGTTACGGTTTGTGTAATCGTAGTAGCTGATGTGAGGGTAGTCGTTCGCGTCCAGCGCCAGCGAAGTGAATAGGCCGACGCCTCCCACACTGTCAACAGTCTCGATGTGCCAGGCATAGCCGTCGTGCCAGGCATACTTCAGGTCGGCATTGGTGTCATCGGAGTAGCTGATGTGGGGCTCGCCGGCGCTGCCCAAGGCCAGGGAAGTGTGCCTTCCAATTCCCCACGATGGATCGACGGTCTCAATGCGCCAGCCAGCACCATCATAAGAGGCGTAGTAAAGGTGATCAGCCCCGTAGGCGATGTGTGGCTGGCCGGCAGCATCCAGGACTAGACTGTGGTTACCCATGTACTCGAATGTTCTGGGGGCATCTACTCTTTCAACCTCCCAAGGCAAGGTACCTGCGGCGTAGCTTACCACAGCAACCGGGGGAGACTGGTAACCCGGCTGATTTAGGTCGGTGAGATAATACCCGCCAGAAAGGAAGAGTAGGATGGCAATGATGCCGACTGCACGTATCAGGCCGTGGCCCATCACTATCCTCTTTCGCCTGGCTGTTGAAACCGCCCGAAATGCAGGGTGAGGCGCTTTAAATAGCGGCTTCACCTCGGCTCTGGTTGTACATCGCAGTATCGTGGAAGTGACACTCCAGCCAGACGGATGTACCGGCAACGGAAAAGGATGTCTCTAGACACGGGCTGCTATGCCTGCCTGCTGTGTTCCTCCCGATCCTGCACCGGCTGATCTTATGCTTGTATTATAGCGGATTACCGGGCCACTGACAAGACCCGATTCATCTCCCGGTGCCGCTTCGGACGACATTTTCATCAAGCCAAGTGCAACAGGCCCGGAAGCGGCCTAAATGCTAGCTTGGGTTTCCACCCCTAGCAAAGCCCCCGGCCTCCTGCCCCCTCCCACCCCCTCCCCCAACAAGAAACTGTGTAGGAACTGTACCCGCAGCTCACAGTTGACCCGGCGTTGCTGTTCGCGCGCATGGGGCTGGCCGGCCAAGAGACGGTGTACCCTAGCGACCAGACCAGTCTCCTACGCATCACCGCGACCAGACGTCATCCATCGTTTATGTCTCCTCTTCCCTCTCTTGTAGCGCTCCCAATGCGCCGCCGGGTGCTGCCTAAGCAGTTTATAATAAACAGCTTAGACAGCAAGGTTAGGCCGGCCCTCGCCCAAGGGAGCCTCGCGCAACCAGACCGCCCGAGAACAAAGCCTGGCTGGGAGCGCTGTAGATACTTGCAGGTTGGCGGCAGAGGCGCACGAAAGCTAGTGGTTGTCATGGACTGGAAGATGCCGGTAGCCTTCTCTCACAGCACAAAGGTGGGCGTCTGCTGCGGATCGCGGCGGTAGTGCCGCACAAGTGGCATTACAACCAAAGTCTGTAATTCCACCGCCAACTCTCAGGACGTAGCCAGCGTGGAATCGAGTGGCGTCCGCAGCAAGGTGGCATAAGCAGGTTATAATAAGCTGCTTTGGCAGGTCTCCTTTTGCCGGTCTGCTTCCGACGAACCTGCCGGGAGGACAAGAGCCGGCTGGCCCGGCCGTAACAAAAGCTGCTTATAATAACCTGCTTTGGAGGGTGGGCGCTCACCGTATCGGGCCGCCGCGGCCGGGCCCTGCGGGTTGACAAAACAAGGTCCGCGCTGTATGATAGGGAGTGTTCCGCTTCCCATAGGGGCTATATAACTAGCGGAATACGTGGAGGTGCTCGATGGGCCAATGCCCGGTGTGTGGGACGGAGCTGCAGTCGACCCCAGTGGCCGCCGGTGCGCTCAACGTAACGGATCGCAACGTCCGCGCTCGCTTACGGCGGCGAACCATGGTCGGGCTGCGTTTGGGGTACACGTGGTTGGTACCGCCGCAAAAAGATCAACCGGCCCCAACCGGGCAGTCTGGGAACGAGGTGGCTTGCCCGAATTGCGGAGAAAGGCTGTTCTCGACCCCACAGGCCGCGGCAGAGTTGGCCGTCAGTCCCAGCAGAGTCTATGCCATCCTGAGTCACCATCCCGAACGGCTGCGGGCAGTTCGCGTCGGCCGCCGCTGGCTTATTCCGGCCAGCGGGATCGCCTTGTACGCCGAGCGGCGGGCCCAGGTGGATCAGCTGGCGGGGGCCCTGGCCGAGGACGAGATCGATCCATTGAAAATCATGGCTGCCCTGCCCGACGCAGTGAAAGCCCTGCTAGACGGCAAGGGGCTGAAATCAACCAAAGAGCAAGCAAAGGCGGTGCTACAGATAGAGCAGCGCAACTGCTACTGCAAGGCCTACCCCTACCCGCACCGGCCCGGAGGCGGACGCTGTTCCCATGCGCTTGATCCGGTGCCGAAGCCGCGGTAGGAGACTGCCGTCTACTCGTTTTTCTGGCAGTTGCGGTTGACGAACTTTTGTGCTATGATACTCGCAGTACATTTCCAGTAAAAGGGTGGGCGGCGGCCCTATCGCTGTTCAAGGGGGGCACAACCGTTAGGCCACGCGGTCTGGACGTCTACCGATCCTGCGGGGACGCGGACCCGCCGAGGCGCGCGGCCGCTGAGGGCCCCGCAGTAGCGCTCCTTGGCGCCAGCCTCTATCTCCAGAGCCGCTCGAGCGAGATCCTATGCACTGACACGATACCTGGCCAGGTCCAGGATGTTGCGGAAAGACCAGCCCCGAGAGCTGGGGAGAACGAGTCTCCCATGCGCTGGCTTTCGCAGGGGACGCTAGACCGAGGAGGCACACAGCTATGAGCCCGGAATATGCCACGTTGGCCCAACTGCTGCCGCAACTCTCCGCAATGAGCCAGGAAGCTGTTGGCTGGAGCGACGCAGGCCGGCTGTTCGTCAACATCATCCCTGCAGCCATGCCCGGCTACTTCCATGTGTATGGTATCGAAGACGGGGAGGCACAGTCGACCAGTACACCCATATCCATCGAGCTCCTGGAGGAGTATCTCGCCGGCCAGGGCTGGCTGGACTGCGCCAAGTGGGAGCTGTATGATTGCCCGCCGCTGACCTCCTTGTGGGATGGAATTACGATCAGCTATGGTGGCCAAGAGAAGCGTCTGGACACCCGCCGGGGAAGAATGGAGGTTACCTTCGCCGACAACTCCGTGGCCACCATCGAGGGTCATAGACTGCTCTTCGCCAAAGGGAAAGGAAGACGGAGAGAGCCGCGGACATGGATCTACTTTGTCAAGGCCGGAGGATTTGTCAAGATCGGGACTTCTGCTTCTCCCGAGAGCAGGCTCAACCAACTCCGCAGCGGCAACCCGGAGCCATTCGAAATGCTGGCCCAGGTCAGGGGAGGACGTCAATTGGAGCGCGAACTACATGCGCGCTTCGCCAGCTGCCGGCACCAAGGGGAATGGTTCGTGCTCACTGACGAAATCCTGGCTGTAATCAGGGAGTTGGTGGAGCAGGCACAAGTCTCTCGGCAGGAATAGCCCGAGAGAACCTGCCGCGGGGTCGGTGCTGACCGTCGTACTGACCGGGCTGCTGCCACACTGCTGGTCTCCAGACAACGGCAGGAGGCTCTGCAGCCTCTAGATAAGCAGCTTATAATAAGCTGCTTAGGACCAGCACCCTGGCCTCATAGCCAGGGTGCTGCCGCGCGTAGAGCGGCCCAGTCCACCTGTTCGGGCTGCGGCCACGCTGAACTCCGCTCACCCCTCGTGGTCTCGTACGCCATAACTACCGCTGTAGGTTCTCATAAAGGTTGGCCGTAGGCCCGCCGTGTGGTATGGTATTCTCACAAACCTTGGCGGTGGATTCTCACGAAAGTTGGCGGCAGCCTACCAGGGGCACATAACGCTTCTCACAAAGGTTGGCGGCAGCCTACATGGAGCACATAACGCTTCTCACAAAGGTTGGCGGTAGCCGACCAGGTCCCTGCGCTCCGCACGGTTCGGGAGAACCTAGCACAGTTGAGGGCGGCCCGCCCTGATGAGTAGGCTGCCGCCAAGGTCTGTGAGTAGGCTGCCGCCAACTTTCGTGAGAAAATCACCCTCTGTAGGCTACCGCCAACCTTTGTGAGAAAGCTGCCGCCAAGATATGTGAGAGTGCCGCCAAGGTTTGTGATTCTGCCGCCAAGATTTGTGAGAACCGACAACAAATGCAGCTTGTTGACAATACGCCGGCAACCGCGTATAATCTATCTATATGAGACAATTCTAAGAAGTCTATCATAGAGCGATGAGGTACCCTATGCCCGCCTTCATCGATCGCCATCGGGAACTAGGTGAGCTCAATACTTTGATCGAGAATCCCCGCCGGGCCGAGTTTGTGCTCACCTACGGCCGCCGGCGGGTGGGAAAAACGACCCTCTTGACCCACTGGGCGCAGGCCTCTGGCCGGCCGTTCCTCTACTGGGTCGCTCGCCAGGAGACCGCCGAAGCCACCCGTCAGAGCCTGGCCCGCGCCCTGTGGCGCTGGGCCTACCCCGCGGTGGGGGAGGTTGAACCGCCGCGCTTCGCTTCCTGGGAGCATCTCTTTGAACAACTGGTGCGGATGATCGGCGACGAACCGGTCATCATCGTCCTGGACGAGTTCTCCCACGCCGCCGAAACGGACTCGTCCCTGCCCTCTCACGTTCAGGTACTGTGGGACCAACACCTGCAGCATCGCGCCGGCACGATCCTGGTACTGGCGGGATCCCACATCGGGATGATGGTCGACCTGCAAGCCATCAACGCGCCCCTCTACCAGCGTTTCACCGCCCAGCTGCCAATCAACCCCCTGCCCTATGCAGCGTTGAGCGCTTTTTTCCCGCGCTACCCCGCCGACGAGCGCGTCTTCGCCTATGCGGTACTGGGCGGGATCCCGGCCTATTTACAGGCGTTTGACCCTGACCAGAACGTCAGTCAGAACATACGCCGGCATCTGTTCCAGTCCATAGGGATGTTTCGCAGCGACCCATTGCTGCTAATCAGCGAGTTGGTCTCGCGGACCAACGTCTACACTTCGGTGCTCTCCGCCATCGCCATGGGCGCCCACACTCCCCAGGAAATCGCTACACGAGCCGGGCTAGTGCCCTCCAATCTGGATCCCTACCTCAAGCAGCTGCAGAAGCTGGGGTTGGTTGAGCGGCGCCTACCGGCGCTGATTCCACCGGACGACCGCCCCACAACCACCCGCAGCCGCTACCACCTGCGCGATCCCTACCTGCGGTTCTACTTCCGCTTCATTGAACCGCACCTGGAGTCCATTGAACTGGACCTGGTCGACGCCCTGTGGGATGAGCTCCACGACCAGGTGCGCGCCTTCGTCGGAGCCACCGTCTTTGAGGAGCTGAGCCGGGAATGGGTCCTGGCGCAGGCCCGCGCCCGGCGGCTGCCCTTTGCCCCGGAGATTGTCGGTAGCCACTGGTCGGGGCAGGTGCAGATCGACGTGGCCGCGATCAACTGGCCCAAAAAGCAGCTGCTGATTGGCGAGTGCAAATGGGGCAAGGACGGAGTAGACCTGGCCACCGTCCGCGAGCTGCTGGAGAAAGAAGCCAAGGTGCGCGAGGAGCTACCAGAAGATGGCCAAGACTGGACCGTGCACTACGCCTTCTTCTCCCGCGCTGGCTTCACCGCCGAGGCTCGCGACCGGGCGCTGGCCGAGCGGGCCATCCTGGTGGACCTGCCGACCCTGGACACCGACCTGCTCGCGGCCAGCCCGACGGACAGATAGGCCCACGGCGTCACGGTTGTCCGAAGCAGCTTAGTATAAGCTACTTAGGCTAGGGGAGTGGGACCAGCCGTAGTAAGCCATCGGTCTTGACAACGCCCCCCAATCATGTTATAATCTAACCTGCTTAGGCTAATCAGCTTAGACTAACCAGGTTAGAAGAGGGGGATCCCCGCATGAACCGATTCGTCGGCCGCCAGCGTGAGTTGGAAGAACTGAACACCATTCTCTCCCGGGGGGGCGCCCAGTTGCTCCTGGTCTACGGCCGGCGCCAGGTGGGCAAGACCACTCTGCTCCTCAACTGGGCCAAGCAGACCGGCCGGCCGCTGATCTACTGGGTGGCGACCCACGACACCCCGGCCCAGGTGCGCCGGGGCTTTACCCAGGCCGTTTGGACCTGGGCTCATCCCGGCAGCCGCGGCGTACCCCGTTTCGATAACTGGCCGGAGCTTTTCGAGGCCGCCGTCGACCTGATCGGCGACCAGCCGGTGATCCTAATCATCGACCAATTCTCCTATGCCGCGGAGTCCGATTCGTCCCTGCCCTCCAAGCTGCAGGCCGCGTGGGATCAGCACTTCAAGGAGCGGAACATTATCCTGGTCCTCGTCGGGTCACACATCGGCATGATGCTCGACATGATGGGCTATGACGCCCCCCTGTATGGGCGCGTGACGGCGCAGCTGCCGGTCGACCCGTTACCCTTCGCCTTCTTGCAGGAGTTCCTCCCCGATTACTCGCCGGCCGACCGGGTGGCGGTCTACGCCGTGACCGGCGGAGTCCCCGCCTATCTGGAGCGCTTCGACGACGCGGAGGACGTGGCCTCTAACGTCCAGCGGCTCTTCATGCGCCGCACGGGGATGTTTCGCAACGAACCACTCGTCCTGATCAGCGAGGTCATCCGCCGCGAAACGCGCAACTACGAGGCCATCCTCAAGGCGATCGCCTCCGGCAAGCGCACCCCGCAGGAGATCGGTGAGCTGGTCGGTCTGGCCTCTTCGTACCTCAGCCCCTACCTCAAGAGCCTGGAGGATCTGCGCCTGGTGGAGCGGCGCATCCCGGCCACTACCCCCCTGGACCGGCGTCAGGCCAGCCGGGTCAGCCAGTACCACCTGGCTGACCCCTACCTGCACTTCTACTTCCGCTTTGTCACCCCCAACCTGGGGCTCGTTGAGCAGGACCAGGCTCAGGTGCTCTGGCGGCGCATCGCGACGCAGTTCGACACCTTTGTGGGCGAGACGGCATTCCGCACGTTGTGTCGGGAGTGGGTGCTGAGCCAGGCCGAGGCCGGGAAACTGCCCTTCCTTCCCGAGATCGTAGGGCCGCATTGGTCGCCGGAGGAGGAAGTGGATGTCGTGGCCATCAACTGGGGTGAGCAAGCCATCCTCTTGGGGGCGTGCCACTGGAACGCCGAGCCGGCCGGCCACGAGGTGGTCCAGGGCCTGGTCACCAAGTCCGGCCGGGTCGTGCCCGACAAGAAGTGGAAGACCCATTATGTCGTATTTTCGCGGACGGGCTTCACCGCACCAGCCGTCGAGGTGGCCAGCACACGCAAGGTTCAGCTGGTAGATCTGAATGCGTTGGACGTGGACCTGCGCGGCGAAGAGCACCCAACGGAAGACACCATACCCTCCGAGTCCCTGGCAGGTCAGGAAGGCGACGTAGCCCCTCCAGAGGCGACAGACTAAGCAGGTTATAATAATACCAATCGTCTATTGAGACACCGTATTTTTCTGAGACATACCAATGACTGCTTGGCGAATCCAATTCCAGCCAGCTAACCGCTTCACCTTTTCAGGATCGGCGGCGAGTTTCTTCAGTTCCACCTCGATGGCCTGTTGTTTGGCCTCGATAGTCCCATACACCTTGCCCTCGACTTGGGCTCGCAGGTATTCGAACACCCGCTCGGCCGGGTTCAGTTCGGGTGAATACGGCGGTTGTTCGATCCGGTGCACCTCGACCGCCGTGTATGCCGGGCCGCGGTGGCCGCGCGCTCGGTCCCATACGAGCACGGCCACGCCCTCCGCGCCCCATTGCTGGACCACCGGCGCGAGCGACTCCCCTTTCATGTTTGGCGTCCAGCGCCACCGCAACGTCCCGGTCAACCCGTTGACAGCCAGGTTGAGATATGCCCACACGTGCTGGTACTCGAGAACCTGGACCACTTTGACCCCGCGTGGGGCCCATACCTTGCGGACTTGGCCGATCAACCCGACGCGCATCTCGTCGCCCCAGAACAATCCGTCGACCAGCGGGGGCCCCACCGCGTCCAACGCGCTCCTTAACCCCCCTTTTTCCACGCAGCCTGCTCTTCCGCGCGGGCTTTGGGGTTCCGCGGGCGTGGTACTTTCTTCCGCAGCCCCAACCGTCCAAATACGTGCCGCATCCCTTCGTAGGTGTACTGGACCTGGTGGTGCTCCTGAGCCCAGTGGAGACCGTCGTGGATGCTGCGCACTTCGCCGGCACTGGCCGCGGCGACCAACGCCTGGCTCTGCGTCGGCGTTAAGCGCGCCCCCTTGCCCCCATGCCCCCCATTCCGATGGCGCAAGACTTCCGCCAAGCCCCCCTGTCGGTACCAGGCCACCCAATCTTGCACGGTGCGCGGATGCCGGCCCACAATGCCCGCCACCTCTCCAATCGTTCGTCCGCCGCGCAGCAGCCAAAACGCTTGGAGGCGGGTCCGGTCTTGGGCGTCCTTTGCGTCCAGGTATCGCTGTTTCAGAGTGGCCTCATCCTCCTGCCACTCAATCTGCACATGTCGGCCCATTTCAGTCTACTCCTGCCATAGTTTGCAGGACATTATATCACGGTTTCTCGAACCACGTTTGGTATTACCTGCCGGCGCACGATTTGGTAGCCTGAGGTCTCTTCCGGCGCCAGGTCCAGCCCGGCCAAGTCCCGGTCGATGTCCAGCAGGGTCCGGCAGCGCAGGCAAAACAGGTGATGGTGCTGGTTGGTATGGGTGTCGTAGCGCGTCCCCGCCGCGCTCAGCTCCTCCACCTCGGCCAACTCCCCGAGGGTGAGCAATTCGTGAATCGTATTGTAGACAGTCGTTCGCGAAACATCGGGCATTACCGCCAGGACGCGCTGATAGATCTCTTCTGCCGTGGGGTGGGTATCGTCTTGGGCCAGCAACTCAAAGATAGCCCGTCGCTGGGGGGTGATGCGCAGGTCCTTTTGGCGAAACAGCTCGACGATCTTGTCGGTGGATTGCATGGCGGCTCCTATGGCAGAGGCCTTTCTTCTTAGGAACCATTATAAATAAAGTGGAGGAATCATGAAGTAATCTATAACACATTCCCATAGCCGCCTGCTCTATTGGCGGGGCGGCGACACGGAAGCACGCATCGAGCTGCTTTGGCCTGGTCTACCAGCTGGCCTGGTATTGGCCCGCAAATCCCCATGGACAGCCCAGCATACCAGCAGCCGCGGACCAGGCTCGGGCCGGGAAAGCAGAACAATGTGTTCAACCGCAGTCGCATCAACACTGATGTGGAATGATCAGCCGGGCCTCGCCCAACACGCGCCTGACGCCCACGCGCCTGGACAGGCTGCCTGAGAGTGGCGTGGAAGTCTGCCTGTACCGCGCCAACTGGAAGTGGGTGCTTCAATCCGTGGTATACTGATCACCAGATTCTGCCGCGCGGATGCCCCCGCTTTCAAGCGTGCGCGCCCACTAACGGCGCGAGAGATTGCCCCCAAGGGGCTGTACTTGGACAACGGTGCAAGGACTACGCAGCAGGCGTCTGGGGTTGGCAACCCCAGGGGTCTGAAGCCTGCGGACAAAAGTTCGGCGGCTGCCAGCCACAGGTGGTTGACCGACCAGTCCTGCGGCCCAGGATGACGAAAGGAACCTGCGTTTGAGGCGTCGTGAAAGCGAACGGGTGCAAGTGGTTGATACACCCGACCCAAAATGGGATGGCGGTGGGCTTGACGGTCACGCTTCGGGCAAGCGTTGTCTCCGACCCGCCCGGCGTACAGCAGGCATCTACAGGTCGCTAATGTGTCTCTCACGTTGGAATTGGGGAACTCCCGGACCGCGTTACCTGCTTCGGCGGGACCCGAAAATGCCAGGGTGCGGTGGGGAGGGCGGAGGCGGCGTAGTAGCCAAAGGCCGCGCTGTAATGGCGCGGACAGGGCGAAGGTCCGCCAGGAGCGGAACGCCCGAACGGGGGACGCTCTCTGTATCCGTGGAGATGGTAGACGAGGCAGGTTCTGTCCTTGACCAGACCACGGACCTGAATAGGAAGATAGCTGTCCTGCCAGTACGGTCATCAAGTTCCTCTCTGTCTGGAAAGCCGAGTGCGATGAAAGTCGCCTGCTCGGTTTGGGGCGGGGAAAAGGCTGTAAGGCCCTACCTATCGCCACGGGGAGGAAGGGCGGCTGGTTCCTTCGACCAATTGCAGGGGCGCGCGTCGCCAGGCTTGAAGGTTCTCTGCCACGCGGCCGGGTTACACTCGCGCCAGCCTGCAACGTCCATTGGACTGTTTCTGTCAACCCAAAACTGGCCCGCGCAGGAGGGTGGGCACAAGGTCTACGTCCATGCCGTGCGGACCTGGGTGCGCAAGCTCGGGCCCACGCTATCTCAAGACGAGCGGGACGTAGACCGCGTACGGCCAGGACTCTAACACCCGCACCTGCAGGGCTGCCCTCCGCTCTATCGCGCAGGGGTTGGTCGCGGTAACGACGATCTCGTAGGTGCCCGTCATGGCCCAGCTATAGGTTGCTGTGGACCCACTGGTGTTATTGCTCCAGGTAAAGGTAATCGGCAGGCTGGCCGTGATCGGTTGTGGAATGGCCTCGTACACTCCTTCCCGGTTGACGACCAGCATCTCGGGGCCAGCAATCTCGGCGCCTTCCAGAGACTGGCAAAAGACGTTCACCGTCAGGGCACCCGTGGCCCAACCGCAGTCGTTTGTGGCCGTCATCGTGAGGGTATAGGTGCCCGTCACATCCCAGCTGTACGTGGTCGTGACCCCGTCGCTGCCATTGTCCCAGGTGAAGGTGATCGGCAGCGTGGCGGAGGGGGGCCAAGGGGAGGCGCTGTACGGGCCCGGCTGGCCGGCCGGGAGAAGGGCCGGCCCGTCGATGCTGGCACCCCTGACAGCCACGCACGACTGGTACGCGTACATGAGATCGCCCAGAAAGCTATCGTGGTAGCTGAGGTGCGGCTGGCCCTGGCTGTCCAAGGCAAGGGTAGCGTCCCGGGAATATCCCAGTCCCCCCTGCACGATCTCGATCTGCCAGGCACTGCCGTTGTACCGGGCCAGCCGGAGGCTGGCATTGCTCAGGTTGACCAGGTAACTGATCACCGGGTAGCCCTCGGGATCGAGGGCGAGCGAGGTAAAATAGCCCGTCTCACTGCCGCCGGCGACAACCTTCCGTTGCCAGGAGGTGCCATCGTAATAGTCATAGTGCAGCCCATCACAGCGATAGTTGAACTGGTCGCAGTAGGCCACGTGCGGCCGGTCGTCGCCGTCCAAGAGCAGTGAAACGTGAAACCCCACATTCGCGTTCGAAGTCGCCGCTTGAATCTGCCAGGCCGTCCCATCGTGCCAGGCGTACCTGAGTCTGGCGTTGAGGTATCCTGTTTCGTCCAGGTAGACGATGTGCGGATGGCCGGCGCTGTCCACGGCCAGGGCATTGTACCGGCCCATGCTCCCCGTACTATCGACCGTCTCAACCTGCCAGGCGCTGCCATCGTAGTAGGCGTATTTCAGGTTCGTGTTGGTCACGTCATAATAGCTGATGTGCGGGTGGCCGGCAGCGTCCACCGCCAGCCCATAGTCTTGGCCCAGATCGCCGGCGCTATCCACCGCCGAGAGCTGCCAGGTAGTGCCATCGCCATAGGCATAGTGGAGGGAGCAGACACCATCCTGGCGCGCGCAGTAGGCGATATGGGGGTGGCCGGCCGCGTCGAGTGCCAGGACGGCGTATCGCCCCCGATCGCCATCCTGATCCACCGGTGCGATCTGCCACGCACTGCCGTCGTACCGGGCGTAGAACAGGCCCGAGCCGCGTTGGTAGGCAATATGCGGTTGGCCCTGGGTGTCCAGGGCCAGAGAGTTGTAGCCCCCGGCGGTCTGGCTTCCGTCCAATACCTCTGTCTGCCAGGCGGAGCCGTCATCATAGGCATAGTGCAGTTCCCCGCCAGAGGTCGCGTAATAGCTGACGTGCGGGCGACCGACCGCGTCCAGGGCCAGAGAGGTATAATAGCCGGTATGTACGGCGTCGCCGATGGGTTCGATCTGCCAAGCGACCCCCTCGTCACGGGCGTACCGCAGCTCACAGATCTCGCTGTCTCCATCCCACAGGCAGTAGCTGATGTGGGCCAGGTCGCCACTGTCCACGGCCAGGGAGGTATAGCCCCCCCGGTTCCAGCCACCGCTTTTCGCGTCCACGGTCTCGATATGCCAGCCGACGGCATCGTAACGGGCGTAACGCAGGCGTTGGCTATCTCGGTCATAGTAACTGATGTGGGGATAGCCCGTGCTATCCACGGCCACCGACGTCCAAAACCCGGTCAGACCGGTGCTGTCCACCACCTCGATCTGCCAGCCCGAACCGTCATGGTGAGCGTATTTCAGACCCTCGCAGAACAAGCCGTCGATGTCGTATTCGCAGTAGCTGATGTGGGGGTAACCGGCTGCATCCAACGCCAGCGAGGTATAGCCCCCGGCTGGATGATAGATGGTGCCATCCACTGTTGCGGTTTGCCAGGCAGTGCCGTCAAAGTGCGCATATCTGAGGATCTGGCAATAGTCCCAATCCATGCTCCGGTACTGGCAATAGCTGATGTGGGGGTAACCGGCTGCATCCAGGGCCAAGGAACTATAGTAGCCGACATCGCCGGCACTGTCCACAACCTCGACGATCCAGGCATTTCCATCCCAATGGGCGTATTTCAGGTTGCTCTGGCTTTCGTCACAGTAGCTGATGTGGGGGTGACCGGCCGCGTCCAGCGCCAGCGAGTTATGGGCGCCTACCTGGTAGGAACCATCCGCCGTCTCCGTGTGCCACGTGCTGCCGTCGTACCAGCGATAGTAGAGATGGTCCTGCCCATAGGCAATGTGCGGCTGGCCGGCCCCATCCAGGGCCAGACTGGTTGTCGTAAACTTTTTGGGCGCGTCCACAGCCGTAATCGTCCAACCCGCCTGCGGTTGGGCCATTGGCGCCACGCCGGGACGCCCGCCCGTCGAGCCGGCCTGGACCCCCAAGCCCCCGGCGAGCCCGAGGATCAGCACGAGGCACGTTCCCCAGAGCAATCTTTTTCTAGGCATCGTTTCCTCCTATTGTGTCTGCCGGACCAGCATTGGCAGATAGACGTGGTGTGGCCATGCGGCAATGACCCGAACCTCCCAGGACGCTTCCGGCCCCGGCCCACACACGTTCGTCGCGGTAACGGCCAGGGTGTAGGTCCCGGTAGTTGCCCAACTGTAGGAAGCGCTGTCCCCCTCCGTGCCATTGTCCCACCTCAGGGTGAGCGGCTGGCTGGCCGTGACCGGCTGGACGGCCGCCTGGTAGGTCCCCAGCTGATTGACGGCCAGGACCGGGGGACCGGACACGGTAAGCCCCGTGACCTCCTGGCAGAAAACAGCCACGTCCAGGTGGCCCTGGGCTTCGCCGCACGCGGTGGTGGCGGTCGCCACGACGGTATGCGTCCCCGTCACCGCCCAGTCATAGGTTGCGTCGGGGCCGATCATCCCGTTGTCCCAGGTAATCAGAGAGACCGTCGCCGTAGGCGGCTCGTAGGTGGCCTCGTAGGTGCCGGCTACTCCCACCGGCAGGCTGGTCGGCCCGGCAATGTGGACCGTCCGCACGGGGTGACAGCTACGGTAGGCGTAGCGGAGATCAGAGTCCAGGTCGTCAAAGTAGCTGATGTGCGGATTGCCGGCCGCGTCCAGGGCCAGGGAATTGTACCGTCCGGTGCTATCGTGATCCACAAGCTCCGTGACCCACCCGGAAGCGCCTCGGAAAGCATAGATGAGCCCGTAGGTGGGCGTCCATCCCAGGAAGCTGATATGGGGGCGGCCGCCGGCATCGAGAGCCAACGAGGTGTACCCGGCAAGGTAGAAACTTGGCCCCACTGTTTCGATCCACCAGTCAGAGCCGTCGTAGTGGGCGTACTTGACCGCCTTGTCGTTGTCATGATAGTAGCTGATGTGGGGCCGATCGGTGCCGTCCAGGGCCAAGGAGCAGGCCCAGCCGGCATAATAATCGTCGTCCACCGTTTCGGTCTGCCAGTCCGCGCCATCGTAACGGGCATACCTGAGTTCTAGCTGGTGCCCATCGTAGTAGGCAATGTGCGGAAGTCCGGCGCTGGACAGCGCCAGAGAGGTGCCTTCCAACTGCGTCCCGACGTCGTCGGCAATCACCTCGATGTGCCAGGCCGAGCCATCGTAGGCAGCGTAGCGGACCTGGCTGTTGCTCGAGTTATAGTAGCTGATGTGCGGTCGATCGGCCGCGTCCAGCGCCAGGGAGGCATACTGCCCCATGTAGCCGGTGTTGACGGTGGTGGTGATCCAAGAGGTGCCGTCGTAGCGGGCGTACACCAGGTCCATGCAGAGCGAGGGGTTGTCGGGGTCCATCCGGCAGTAGGCGATATGCGGCCGATCGGCGCTGTCCAGCGCCAGAGAGGTATAGTACCCCACCACCCCGGCGCTGTCCACCGTCTGCGTCTGCCAGGCGGTGCCGTCGTAGCAGGCATACTTGAGATCGCCATTGGCGCGATCACAGTAGCTGATGTGCGGCCGGCCGGCGCCATCCAGGGCCAGGGCAGACCAGCGCCCGACATCGCCGCCCAGATCCACCGTCTCGACTTGCCAGGCGCTGCCGTCATCGTACGCGTGGTTGAGGTCATAGTCCTTCAGGTAGGCGATGTGGGGCCGGCCGGCCCCGTCCAACGCCAGGGAGGTATTCTGCGTCGCGTTCGAATACGAGGCCTCCGCCACAAACTGGACTTGCCATGCCGCGCCGTCATCGAAGGCCATCATGAGCTGTCGCAGGTTTCGGTCAACAAAGCTGACATAGGCGTGGCCATCGCCATCGAGGGCCAGGGACGTGGATCCACGGACGTAGGCAGCCGCGATCGTCTGACTGTGCCAGGTCAAGCCATCATGGTAGAAATACCACACGCTGTCGGGCAGCGAGTTGTATGCACTGATGTGGGGATGGCCCGCCGGATCGAGCGCCAGCGACGTATAGCTCGCCGAGGTGTCCAGCGTCTCGAACTGCCAGACGGTGCCGTCGTGGAAGGCGTAGGTCAACCCGCCGGAACCGTTGTAGCTGACGTGCGGCCGGCCGGCCGCGTCCAGGGCCAGGGCGGGGAAATCGGCCGAGCTGGCGACCCTCTCGGTCTGCCAGGCCGAACCATCGTGCTGGGCGTAGCGCAGGTCGCCAGCAGGCCCGCAGTAGAGGATGCGCGGCCGGCCGGCCGCGTCCAAGGCCAGGGCCGCCACCCCGTCCTCCCAAGTGCACCAGTCGGCCGGCGCGACCACCTCCGTATGCCACACCGCCCCATCGAAGGAGGCGTATTTGAGCTGCTCTTCCATCTGATCAAAGTAGGCGATCCGTGGGGCAGCCGATGCGTCGAGGGCGAGGGAGGTAAAGAGGCCCACGCCGGGGCCGTCGTCCACCGTCGAGAGTTGCCAACTCACACCATCGTGCCAGGCGTAGTAGAGGCGGTCGGAGCCATAGGCGACGTGGGCGTGCCCGTTGTTATCCCAAGCCAGGCTGCGGTTGCCGAGAAAGCGAAAGGCTTTCGGGGCATCCACCATCTCGATTTGCCAGCTGCCCTCGACCCACGAGGAGGGACCTTCCTGTCCCTGCGCGCCGGCCGTAGTTGTCGCCGCCATGGGTATGTACACTGCCCCCCCCGACCCCTGGGCACATACGCCACCACCAGCCAGGAGCGACAGCAGCATGATAGAGGCCAGAATACCGCGGCGAGATTTCATCTTCTCCTCCTTGCGACGACTTCTCGCGGGACACCCAAGCGGTCTGGAGCGTCACGTCGGCGCCTCCGATTCATCTACATTATATCACAATAGCTGGGTGCGGTCGCATTGTTCGAGTTGGCCACCCAACTCTAACAAAGGCGGTACCCTGGCCTGAGCAACGCTCCGCATTCCGGCATGGGCGCGGCGGCCATCCTCTTGACTGGCCGGCTACCTCTCCACCGGTCTCCCCTGCCTGCGCAATAGTGGAATCGTGACCAGTCGGGTCCGGGGGTTCGCCTCAGGCTCTGCCTGCGATTCCTCACGAGACCTCAGTTTCAGGTATGCGCAAGAGAGGGCTTATCGAGCCCGGAGTTGTTCTGCCCCAAGCACCGGCGGTGATCTTGACAACTGTGGGACATGGCGTTATACTATCGGTAGTATTGGCGGTATAAAGAACCACCGGAGGACACCGATGTCCCACGTGAAAACGGCCATTTCCCTGGATAAGGAGCTCTTTGCCCAACTCGAATCGCTGGCCGAGGAGATGAAAGTCTCCCGTAGTCAGCTCTTGGGGCTGGCCCTGGAGGACTTTCTCCAACGCCGCCACAACCAGGTGCTCCTCGAACAGCTCAACGCCGCCTATGGCGATGGCCCCGACCCCACAGAGCAAACCCTTTTGCAGAGCATGCGCCAAACACAGCGCCAACTCGTGGAGGGCCAATGGTAATCAACCAGGGGGATGTCTTCTGGGTAGACCTGGGCAAACCCTCCGGTTCCGAACCGGGGTATCGCCATCCACACGTCGTAGTGCAGAACAATGTGTTCAACCGCAGTCGTATCAACACTGTGGTTGTCTGCACGTTAACCTCCAACTTCCGCCGAGCAGCGGCTCCGGGCAACGTGCTCCTGCCACAAGGGGAGGCGAACCTGCCGAAACAAAGCGTCGTGAATGTCTCGCAGCTCTTTACGATCGACAAGAGCCAGCTTGGAGACAAGATCGGGATGCTTTCCCCCATGCACGTACGCCAAGTACTCGACGGCATCCGGCTGGTGCTCGAACCGCGAGATGTGGAATGATCAGCCGGGCCTCGCCCAACACGCGCCTGGCGCCCACGCGCCTGGACAGGCTGCCTGAGGCCTGAGGGTGGTGTGGAAGTCTGCCTGTACCGCGCCAACTGGAAGTGGATGCTTCAATCCGTGGTATACTGATCAGCAAACAGAACATTCGGATTCGCCCCCAGCGCAAGCAAGAGACGAGCACCAAATAACCGTAGGACCAGGCACGCCACTCAGACCGAGCACCAACGCAATCCCCTGGCCTGGTTCGCAGACCAGTTTCGGTCGGGTGTCACGGAACATCCAAACGCCACCAGGAGGAACCACGACTCGAGAGACGCTATAGCGCATCCGCCTGGCCTTATGGCCCTTTGCCCACCAGCGGCAGGAAAGCCCGGTAGAGATCCATCCGCCCCGTCACCGGCCCGTGGGCCGTGGCCTGGCCGGAGAAGTCGATGTCCTCCAACAGGTAGAAGTAGGTGCTTCCGGGGACCACGATGGCGTCGACCCACTCGTAGGAAGCGCCGGCCCCGCCCCCGGGAGACCGCGAGGGAATGAGGCTCTCGTTGAGCCGGGCAAAGGTGCCCGGGGTGCCGCTCGCGCTGCGGTAGAGGTGAAAGCCGAGGTTGTCCGTCTCGCTGGCCGTTTCCCAGAAGACGACCAGGGTGTTTCCGCGTGCCTGCACGCCCAAGGCCACAATCTTGACCGCGGTGGGCCCGCTGCCGCCCGACCAGTACCCCTGGACAACCTGGTAGGCGCTGTTGGTGCTGACGATCGGTTCCTGTTCCTGGCCCACGGTGTAACCGATCTGGTAGCCCTCGCCGGCTGCGAACTCGTCGCCGGCCGTGCCGATGACCTGCCACTCGACGTCGTACGAGCCGCCGGACTGGGCCAGGGCCAGGCTGCCGAGGGCCGCCGCCAGCAGCAGCACGGCGAACAGGGGAGCGAGCGCTTTCCGTTTCATCTTGGCCTCCTGTAGGGGATTGGAAGTTGGACGCCGGCTGGCATCCAACCTCCAACCTCTTACCTCCAAGCTACCTCACTGCAAGGTGACCAGCACCAGGATCGTGCCCGTACCGCCATCCAACCCCTCCAGCGCCTTGCCGATGATCGTTCCGGGCTGGTAGAACTGCACCCCACCCACCTCCACCGGCACGGCGCGCATCGCATGGCCGGGGATGGCAGAGGTCGTCAGCAGGTCGCCGGGGCGGATGGGGCCGTTTTCGGCCGTGACCTTGATCGGGACGACGCCGACGACGGCCAGGGGCACCTTGCCGGCGGGGTCCTCGTCGTCGGCGGAGCCGCCCAGGAAGGCCGGTTGGGTGGAGTAGATGCCGGCCACGGCGCTGGCGTTGGGCGAGCTGCTGCGGGCCAGCCGGCCGTCGGGGCCGATGACCAGCACGTCGCCCGGCTCCAGGCCGGCTGCGGCCGGCAGCAGCTCGGCCACGTCGGCGGCAGGGCTGGAAAAGGTGCCGTCGGCGCGGACGTTGCCCTGGCGGTCCACGGTAAAGACGCGGTTGGCGCTACTGCCGTCAATGTTCAGGTCGTGGCCCTCGATGACGTTGTTGTAAAAGGTGCCGACCCACAGGCCGACCGGCCCGGTCGACGAGGTCGTGTTCAGGTTGACGATGTGGCCGCCGTGGCCGGCAGCAGAGTCGCTCCGCGCATAGAGGCCATAGTTCGCGCCGCTGAGGCCGGTGGACACAAAGTAGCCGGCGGCCGCATAGTCGCTCGCGCTATTGATCCGGCCGTAGATGCCGCGCGTGACCCCGCTATAGGCCGCGGCGTAGCCGTAGACTCCGGCGCCCGTGGTCGAAAGGCTCTTGCCATAGACGCCCACGCCCGAGCCGACGACGTTGGTGGCGATGCCGGCCGTGCCGGTCGTGGCGGCCGTGCCGTAGACGCCGGTGCCGGCGGCGCTGAGGCTCTCGCCGTGCACGCCATAGGTCTTGCCGCTGAAGGCGGCGGCGTAGCCATAGGCCCCGCGCGCGCCATCGGCGGTGCTGTCGTTATAGCCCCACAGGCCCGCGGTCTTGCCGCTGCTGCCCCGGGCCCAGCCGAACACGCCGCTGCTGTTGTCGGCCGTGGCGTCGGTGGTTCCCCACACGCCGTCGCCGGCGCGGCTATCGCCCCACACGCCTACGTCGCCCGTCGTCGTCAGCGAGCTGGCGCCATTGCCTTCCCCCTTGATTCCGACGCGGGGGCCTTGGCCCCGTACTCCATAGGCAGTAGTGCTCTCGGTCACGCCGCTTACGCCGTAATATTGGCTGCTGTGGCCCTCCACGCCGATCCCATCGAGACCGTCGGAGTGTCCAAGAACGCCATAGGTCAGGTAGGTAGGATCCGAACCCTCTCCGTATACGCCCGCCGAGGTTCCCTTCCCGTGGACCCCCAACCCGAGCAGGCCGTTCGCTTCGCCATATACCCCACGGCCAGATCGCGAATCTGCCTGGCCGTACACACCATAGGTGACGGCCCAGGTTCCGGCGGCGTAGCCAAAAACCCCCCGGGCTCCATTGTAGTCGCTGCGGTTATACCCATAGACGCCATAGGTCACCCCGCTGGTGGCGTTGGCCCAGCCCCGCACGCCGGTGGACTGGTCGGCGCTGCTGTTGGTGACGCCCCACACGCCGTCGCCGGCGGCGCTGTCGCCCCAGACGCCCACCGCCACGCCCGGCGCGACGCTGCTGCTCCCCCCGCCCACGCCGCGTATCCCCAGTTGGGGGCCTGTGCCGTAGACGCCATAGCCGGCCGGGCTGCTGGTATGGCCCCAGACGCCGTACGTCTGGCCGTTGAGGGCGGTGGCCGCGCCGGCCACGCCGGCCATGCCGGCCGTATCGCTGCTGGTGTAGCCCAGCACCCCGATGCCGGCGTTGGTATCCCCCCAGACGCCCGAGGTGCCGGTCGGGATCTGGCCGGAGGGCGCCCGCCCCACGCCGCGCACGCCGGCGCCCTGGCTGCTGTCGTTCTGCCCCCAGGCGCCATAGGTGCGGCCGCTGGTGCCGCCCGCGTGGAAATACCCGGCCGCGGCGTCGGTCGTGGTGCTCCAGGTATGCCCATGGACGCCATAGCGGCCGCCGCCGCCGTAGACCCCCGTGCCGGAGGAAGAGAGCGCTTCGCCGAGCACGCCATAGGTCGCGCCGCTGCCGCCACTGGCCTGGAACCTGCCGGCCACAGCGCCGTCGCTTGTGCTGTCGTTTACCCCGTGGACGCCATAGGTGGCGCCGCTGTCGCCGTTGGCGTGAAAGTAGCCGGCTGCCGCCCGCTGGGTGGTGCTGTCGTTTTGGGCGTGCAGACCATAGGTCTCGCCTTCGGGACTGACCGCGTGGAAAAAGCCGCCCGCGGCATACGTGCCGGCGCTGTTGTTCCAGGCCCTGACGCCATAGGTCTTGCCGGTAACCCCCATGGTCCAGGCGACCACGCTGGCCATTTCGTCGACCGTGCTGCTGGTGCTGCCCACGACGCCGGGCCCGCTGTCGCTCTCGCCCCACACCCCCGCGCTGCTCGCAGGCGCGACCCCCGTGGTTCCGTGTCCCACCCCGTGCACGCCGACTCCCAGGAGGCTGACGGCCTGGCTCTGCACGCCATAGGTGACACCGTCGGCCCCGGCGGCGTAAAAGTAGCCGGCCGTCGCCCCGTAGTCCGTGCTCTGGTTGCGCCCGTATACCCCATAGGCCGGCCCGGTGGCGGCGATGGACTCACCGTAGATGGCCCGGCCGTCGGGCGAGCGGGAGAAGCCATAGACCGCATAGTTCTGGCCGGTGGTGGCGGTCGTCTCGCCCACGACGCCCCAGCCCGTGGGCGAGCGCGACAGGCCCCAGACGCCGCGGTTCTGGCCGCTGGTGGCGTTCGCCTCGCCGTAGGTACCGACGCCGCCGGTAGAGCGCGACAGGCCGTAGACGCCATAGGCCCACCCACTGGCGACCGCGGACTCGCCGTAGACGCCGCGGCCGTCGGGGGAGCGCGACAGGCCGTAGACCCCATAGGTCAGGCCGGTGACGGCAGTTGTCTCCCCCACAACCCCCCAGCCGCCGGCGGAGCGCGACAGGCCCCACACGCCGCGGGTCTGGCCGACCGTGGTCGTCGTCTCGCCGACGACGCCGGCGCCGTCCGTCGAACGGGACACCCCCCACACGCCGCGCGCCGTGCCGCTGGTAGCCAGGGCATCGCCGTAGACGCCCTGGCCGTCGGGCGAGCGGGCGATACCGGCCACGCCGCGGAGCTGACCGCTGGTCCCGTCGGCGCTGAAATAGCCGGCGGCCATGCCGTTCGACGTGCTCGTCGTGGCCGCATAGACGCCCCCGCCGCTCCCGGCGTTGGTTACCTCTACCAGGTAGGCGTCGTCGCTTTCGCTGGTCCGCACCCGCCGGGCGCGCTGGGCATAGGCGTTGGCCCGCAGCTCGCTGCGCGGGAGCATGGTGGACCAGGTGCTCCCCGGGCAGGCCGCCTCGTCGGCCACGTTGATCTCGAGATACAGGTCGTCATAGTCGTACATCAGGTTGGGCGGGATCGAGCTGACAGCGCCCAGGGCGACGGTAAAGAGGCCGGCCTTGACGGCGCCGCTCTCGGTGGTCACGGCCTGCTCCTCCAATCCGCTGGTCGGCCAGACCTGGGTGCTATTGCTTTCGGGGTCGAGGCAGCTGTCGGTTGTGCACATGCGAAAGCCCATGCAGTGCGATTCCCCGCCGCGGGGGTCGCCGGCGCTGTCGAGCAACCTCCCCTGAAAGTTCATGGTGTTCGGGCCGGACTGGGCCTGGCCCAGGGCCGGCAGGAGCAGTGCCGCCACCAGGGACAGGATGATCCACAGGGTCCATTTGCGGCTTTCCCTACGCATGATCTCCTCCTTGTTCGTTGCCATGAGTCGCCCGGCGTTCGAGCGGGCCGACGGTGTGGTCGTTCAGAAACGCCACCAACTCTTCGACGCTCTGGACGTAGCGCTGCTCCTGGCTGGCGGCGTGCTGCACCCAGCCCCGCCAGGGCAGCCCTGCTTCGCGCCAGAGGCGTACCACGAAAGCGTGCCGTTGGTACTCTGCCTGGGCCATTGGCCCTCCCACAATCTCTCGGCGCCTGCGCCCATCGCTACGGTGTGCTGTGCCTGGCGGCGGTGGGCCGGTACACCGGGCAGCCCGGGTCAGGGGCGCGTCTGAAAAGCCAGCACGCGGCTGCCGGCCTGGTCGGCGATATAGACCAGCCCCTCCGGACCCGCGGCCAGGCCGGCGGCCTCGCCCTCGTAGGCCCATTCCTGGACGTACTCGCCGCTCGCGCTGTGCTGGACCACCCGATGGCTGTTGTTGATGGTCACATAGACGCTGCCGTCCGAGCCGACTGTGATGCCGTTCGTCTCGATCACGCCGCAGTCACGGCAGGTCACCTCCCACGATCCCAGGAGTTCGCCGGCCGCGCTGTAGTGAACGACGCGGTGGCTGTTGTTGATCGTCACATAGACCGTGCCCTCGGGGCCGGCGGCGATGCCGGCCGCCGCGCCCTCGATGGCCCACTCGTCCAGGTATTCCCCGGCTGCGCTCAGATGGACGACGCGGTGGCTGTTGTTGATGGTGACCAAGATGCTGCCGTCGGGGCCCACGGCGATGCCGTTCGTCTCGATCACGCCGCAGTCGCGGCAGGTGACCTCGTACACGCCGAGGAGTTCGCCCGCGGAGCCGTACCGGACGACGCGGTGGCTGTTGTTGATGGTGACATAGACGGTGCCGTCGGGGCCGGCGGCGATCGCGTCGGGCTCTTCTTCGACGGGCCACTCGGCCAACGGTTCGCCCACCGGGCTGTACCCGACGACGCGGTGGCTGTTGTTGATGGTCACGTATACCGTCCCACCGGGGCCGACGGCGATGCCGTTCGGGGGGGGCTCGACCGGCCACTGAGCGACCAGGCGGACCTCGCCGATATTTCCGGCGGCCTGGTTGGCCGCTTGCGGGGTAACGCATCCGGCCAAGAGCAGGGTGATGGTCAGGGCTGCCAGGGCGACGCGCTTGTGCTGCTTCATCGATTGCCTCCTTTGCGGACTGCCGACCCATCCCGGCGATGGGCCAATCAACTAGGTGCAGTATAGCAGGAGGCGTTCTACGGATTCTCTACATGGGAGTGGGTGAAACGGGAACCATGGGGACATTTGGGGCAGAGGGCAGAGTACGGTTGAAACGTTGGAACGCTCCAACGTTGGAACGTTCTAGCGTTCGAACGTTGAAACGTTGCAGGACGCCGGAGGCAGGAAGGGGCCGGAGATGACCCCATGCCAGGATGACCCGGGGGACGTTGTCAGCCCAAGCCCCGTCGGCCGCGGGTGGGGGTGGTGTGGCCGGCCGCGCGCAGGGCCGCCAGGTCGCGCTTGACCGTGCGGGCATCGACGCGCAGCGCCGCGGCCAGGTCCTCGACGGTGGGAGCGGCATCCTGGGAGGCGGCTTCCTGGAGGAGCCGCCGCAGGCGGTGCCGGCGGCGGGCGAGCCGGTCGGGGATGCCCTCGTCTTCCGGCAGCAGTGGGGTCCAGGTCACGGCGACCCACTCGTCGTCGCGGAGCGGCCGGCCGGTGGTAGCGTCGGCGCGGGGTAGCCGGGCGCGCACCGGACCCACCGGCAACTGCTGCCGCGCCGCTTCGTAGAGGGCGGCGATCTCGCGGTGGACGGCGACGCCCTGCAGGAAAGAGCGGCGCAGCCTGGGGTCGGGAATGCGCTTGGCTTGCTCCTGCAAGGCGCAATAGGCGCTGCGCAGCACCTCTCCGGCGCGTGGTTCTCCTGCGGCCAGCAGCACCTGGTAGCAGGTCAGATAGACCCGGAAGGGCTCCTTGGCGGCGTGTAGCGAGTGCTGCCCCAGGGAGACGAGCATGTCCTCGACATGGCCGCGGGCCGCCTGGATCTGTCCCCGGGACAGTGCGGCCCGGGCCAGGCCGGCCAGGGCATCTAGCGCTTGCCCCTGTTCCCCGGCCTCCCGGTGCAGCGCCCGGGCCCGTTCATAGCAGGCGCAGGCCTCTTCTACCTCTCCCAGTGCCGCACGGGCATGGCCCAGATTGATCATAGCCCGCGCCTGGAGATGCTGGTTTTCAATCTGTATGGCGAGGTCGAGGGCCTCCTGGGCCCGGCAGGCGGCTTCCTGCTCCTGCCCGCGGATGTGGAGCGCCAGGCTGCGATAGATCCGTATCCAGCAGACGCCGACGCGATAGGAAATCTCCTCGGCGACTTGCAGAGACTCGTCATAGTAGACCTGGGCCTGTTCCAGGTCCCCGTGCAGGCGCATGATCTCGCCGAGGTTGCCCAGGGTCGTGGCCATGCCGCTGCGGTCGCCCACACTCCGCCGGATGAGCAGGGCCTCTTCGTAGCAGGGCAGCGCCTTGCCGTATTCCCCCTGCTCCAGCCAGCAGATGCCCAGGTTGTTCAGGAGCAGGCCCGCTTCCCAGCGGTCGCCCACCTCGCGGGCAATCTGCAGGGCCTGTTCATAGTAGCCGGCCGCGGCGGCGTTATCGGTGCTGGCGAGCAGCGTGCCCAGGTTGCCCAGGGTCGAGGACTCGCCCCGGCGATCGCCGAGCTCCCGCTTGAGGCGCAGCGAATCCTCAAAGTAGCCCCGGGCAGCGGCGTGCTCTCCCTGGGCCCATGCAACCGTGCCCAGGTTGTTGAGCGCGCGGCCAGCGTTCCAACGGTCGCCGATCCCCTGGGCAATCCCCAAGGACTGGGCATAGCAGTCCTTTGCCGAGGCCATGTTTCCCCGATGCCAGTGCAGAATGCCCAGTTGCCGGAGAAAGGCCGTCTCCAAGGCAGGCAGCCTGGCCCGACGGGCTAGCTGCAGGGCCTGCTCGATCTGCGACTGGGCGGCGGCATAGTCCCCCTGCCGCCGCAGGGCAACGCCCCACTGTGAGCAGGCCGCGGCCTCGGCCAGCGCGTCCCCCGCGCGGCGGGCCAATCGCGCCGCGTCCTGGGCAGCGGCGACGGCCGCCGAAAAATCGGATGTCCCCTCGGCATAGTTGGCCTGGCGCAGCGCCGCCTCGGCCTGGCGCTTTTCATCCAGGGTGGCGGCCATCTGGCGCAGGTTCTCCAGGTCCTGCCGCTGCGCCTCGCGTTCGCCCAATAGATCGTGGGCCTTTTCGCGAGCCAGGAGGAGGGCGTAGCGCTCCGCAGCCTGGTCCTCTGCAGTGAACTCGATGGCTCGGCTGAGAAAGACCACGGCCTCCCGGCTGGCGTACTGGACCGCGGCCCGCTCCCCGGCCTGCCGGTAGTAGCGCGCCGCCCGCGGCCGGTCCCCACTGGCCGCGGCGTGGTGGGCCAAAGACTCCAGGCTGTCCGGATGCAGCGCCTCCAACGCGGCCACGGCCTGCCGATGGAGTGCCTGCCTCCGCCGCGGGCTGGTCACCCCATAGACCGTCTCCCGCACCACCTCGTGCTCGAAGCGGTAGCCGGTGGCCGTCTCGGCCAGGAAACCGCGCCGGCAGAGGCCGCCGAGGTGGGCGGCCAACTCGGCCGCCTCCGCGCTGCCGGCCCGCGCCAGCAGGCCGAAGCCGACCTCGTCGCCCAAAACCGCGGCCAGCTCGACAGTACCCCGCAGTGCTGGGGGCAGCCGCTGCAGGCGCTGTCCTACCAACTCTTGCAGCGAGGCCGGCAGCGGCAGGGGCACAGGATCGGCGGGCAGCGCCCAGCCCCCGCCCGGCGCCGGTGCCATGGCCCCCTGCTCCACCATAGCCTTGAGTGTTTCGACCAGAAAGAGCGCATGGTTTCCCGTGCGCCGCTGCAGGGCCGCGATCAACGCCTGTCCCTGGGGATCGGTGGTCTCCAGCCCCAATGCCCGCTGCACCAGCGCCGCGCTCTCTTCCGCGGCAAAGGCCGCCACGGCGATGCGCCGCAGCGACAGCGCGCGATCCAGGGCTTCCAGTTCCTCCCAGACGACGGCGCGCTCGCGCGCCTCGGCGCCGCGGCAGGTCAGGACAACGAGCAGGCGTTGGCCGGGCAGACGAGGCGCGAGGCAGGTCAGCACTGCCAGGGTGGCGGCGTCAGCCCAGTGCACATCCTCGACGACCAGCAGGAGCGGGACGACCGCCGCCAGGCCGCCGACGCAGCGCGCCAGCCCTTCCCAGAGCCGCTGCTGCTCCTGCCGCGGCTCCAAGGGGGCCAGGGACGGCAGGTTTGGTAGGTGTTGGCGCAGGACCGGCAAGAGCGCCGCGCCGGCGCTGAGCCAGAGCGGCTCCACCAGAGCGGCGAGCTGGGCCGCGCGCAGCGGTGTCAACAGCGGGGCCAGGGCGTCGCACAGCGGCTGGTAGGGCGCCGAGGCGGCCAAGGGATCGGCCCGGCCCAGCCCAACCTGGAATCCGCGCCACTGGGCGTCGGCGACAAGCTCCTCCGCCAAGCGCGTCTTGCCCACGCCCGCCGGCCCCTCGAGCAAGACGACGCCGCCGTGCCCGCGGCCGGCCGCCTGCAGCGCCTCCAGCAGCGCGGCCCGCTCGGCGGTCCGCCCGACAAAGGGCAAGTGGGCCAACTCGCCCAGGGCGGGGGCCGGCGCCGGCAGGTGGGCCGGGCCAGCGGCCTCTTCCAGGGAGGACTGGATCTCGCGGTAGAGCGCGGCCGTGGCGGCAGCCGGCTCAATGCCCAGCTCATCGGCCAGGAGCTTGCGCACCACGGCATACTGCTCCAGCGCCGCCCGGGGCCGGCCCAGGGCGTGGTAGAGGCGCATGAGCTCGCGGTGAGCCGTCTCGCGCAGGGGGTCGGCGGCGACAAGGCGCTGCGCATAGGTCAGGGCTCGTTCGTCGTCGCCCCACTGCTTGGCCAGCACGGTCAGTTGCTTGAGGGCCCAGAGGTATTCCTCGTGCAGGCGTTCCCGTTCGGGCAAGACCCAGTCGTCGTAGCATTCGGGAAGCAGGTCGGCAGTGTAGAGGGCGACGGCGGCATGGATCTCGGCGAGGCAGGCCGAGAGGCCGGCCGGCGGCAGCGATCCGCCCGGGGTCTGCTCCCGGTATCGCCGCAGGGGTTCGCCAAAGGAATCGACGTCGAGGGTATCCTGTGGCAGCAGGGTGAAACAAGCCGCCTCGCGCTCCACAGCCAGCCGGCCGGCCGCGGGCCCTAACGACTGGCGGACCTGCCAGAGGGCGTCGGAGAGGGACTTGCGGGCCTCGGCGTTGGGACGGTCGGGCCAGAAGGTGCCGGCCAGCAGATCGCGTGGCAGCGGCCGGCCGCGGTGCAGAGCCAGGTAGGCCAGCAGGGAACGGGCAGCGGCCGTGCGCGGCAGCGGAAGAGGTTCCTGCCCCCAGGCCAGGTGCAGGGCACCCAGGAGGCAGATGTGCAGTGTGGGGCTGGCGTCTGGCGTGATCTCATTCCGTCGATTGGCCATGGCGTTCGTTGCCACACTATTGCCCTACACCTGCTGCTGGTGGTGCGGTAATGGGATCGCGTCTATTATATCACAGCCCCAGCGCCCCTGCCAGTCCGCGTATTCATTCATGTAAAATGTTACCGAAGGTGGTATAGTTCTCCAAAAGATAATGTTACCGGAGGAGAAATGACCACCGAGAAAATTATGAACATTGACGAACGGCGTAAGTACCTGACCATCGTGCAACCCCGCTATCTGGCCGCCAGCCGGGCGGAACAGGGCCGCTTACTGGACGAAATGGAACGGATCAACAGGCCGTGCAGCGCCGCCTGGTCCACCACCTGACCGGACAATGTGGTACAGCCATCCGGTTCGCAGGTGATTGCCAGCCCCTCGAACCACTCCGACCATTCCGGGCGCAGGTGGCCCTTGACCCGCAGAGAATACACTTTCGGCGCCATAAACAGACCATCCTTTCTCGCCGCCGGTATGTGGCGGCGCGATTCTACTTGGCCCCCCAGAGGCAGCCGACCTCGAACACCCGCGAAGAAGCCTCGAGCTCCCCCGTGTGTAGGAGGCTCTCCAGCCCATGCGGATGGATGGAACGATATTGGGCGTAATCCGTCGCCATCCGGTCACAGCCCAGCGTAACCATGCGATCACCTCCGTCGAAGCGATGGCCCCATGATAGCCCTAAACCCGGGCAGAGGCATCTATCGGAAGATGTAATCGCGGTTTATCTCGGCATTTCCAAGGGGCCAACAGCTAAGGGGAAGCGGGGGAATCGAGCCCGGGATGGCCTGCCGGGGAGATGGGGACCGTGCCGACAACAAACAAACGAAACGGCCAACCCTTGTCGGATGGCCGTTTCTTTGGAGCGGGAGACGGGACTCGAACCGGCGACAGCCTGGTTGGGAAGCAGGAACTTCTCGAACTGGGTGTTGCGAAATCGCCCCACCTCTTGACGGTGCAAGCAGATCGGCCTGAAGTATGGTATAATTCAAGAGCAGGACCGCGATCGTTGGAGGTGCCGCGATGGAAAAGACATTGACGGTTGTATTCGATGGGCGCGCCTTGTACCCAGAAGACCCGCTGGATTTGGAGCCGAACGCTCGTTATACGATTACCATTCAGGACCTGCTGCCCCTCGCCACGAACGGCGATCTTTGGGGTACATTGCAGCAACTGGCAGGGACATTGGAAGCACCGGCCGACTGGGCTGCCGAGCACGACCATTACCTTTACGGAACATCCAAACGCCACCAGGAGGAACGATGACGCAAGATCGGTTCCTCCTGGACACCGTCTTCGTCCAGGCGCTCTTGAACCGTCGTGACCAGTATCACGCGCAGGCACGGGCTCTTTTGCCACGGGTGCAAAATGCGGCCGAGGTGTGGATTACGGAGGCCGTCCTCGTAGAAATCGGCAACGCCCTGAGTGCCCTGGATCGCGCCGCCGCGGTGCAATTCATCCGGCAATGCTATTGTACGGGCAACGTCCATGTGGTAAGCATCGATACCCCGCTGCTGATGCGCGCCGTGCAGCTCTATGCAGCGCGCCCGGGCAAGACCTGGGGGCTTTCGGACTGTATTTCGTTCGTGGTGATGGAAGCGCAGGGGCTGACCGATGCGGCAACGGCGGATGAACACTTCGAGCAGGCCGGCTACCGGGCACTGCTGCGGCGGTAGAGACCGCTGCCTCCCAAAACTCCTGGCGCTGTCCCCCACACTCGCAGTATAGTTGAACACCACGCGCAGCACGTGCTCCTGTTGGAGAGCATCTTACTGCCTCAGTGTCAGGTAGGGCGCACGAACGCCCATTCGCCATCAGATACATCACATGGGTGAACCACACGGGCATCTCGCGGAGCACTATGACTGAAGAATCTCGCCTTCCAGCAAGATCACAAGGTCCAGGAGGCTCAACGGCCGGCCGGGCTCGACCGCTGTCTCGTCCCCCACATGCATATGGTGCGGGGCGTCTGGTAGCCGGGGCCAATCGGGTGTGCTATCCCACCGCCGCCGCAGGATCTTTTTCTCGCCATCCATCCATTGGTAGCGGTAGTCTTCCGTCACCAATCGCCCCTGGTCGAGCACGACGTACTCGGCTGCTTCCAGGAAGTCGCCGTTGCTCAACGTAGCCCGCACCCGGATGTACCCGTCGTCGACGTTGACCCAACGGCGAACAACCTCATAGGCCGTCACGGCGGGACTGCCCACCAATGCCAGGATAATCTCGTCGAGATAGGCGGTGATGTCATTCATGGGGATCGCGGCGGCGCAGAATGTGCAAGCGCGCGGTAATCCGCTGGCGCATCTTGCACAGGACGTTCCACTCCATAAAATCGGCCGTGTCGGCCATCTGGCCGGCCTGGAAGCGCGACCAAAAGGCTTCCGAGGTCAAGCCATAGCGCTGTTCGAATTCGGCCAACGCTTCTTCCACCCGCTGCAGGTCGGCCTCGTCGCGAGCCACCTGGTGGTCAATGATCTTGTGCAAGGCCTTGTCCAGGAAGGGATCATGAAACCCCGCCCGGTACAACTGTTCTAGCCGCTCGATGTCGTGCGCTACAACTGACGTAGACATGGTTTCTCCCCCGGCCGAACACTCGCTGGATGGGGACCGGACCATCTATCTGGTCCCATTATAGCCGTTATGGTACTGGCGGTCAAGTGAGATGGGCGACCGGTCAGCCTGGCATTGGCACGGAAGCCAGGCCGCGGACCCGCGACAGCCTGTCGGGGAAACTGCAGCTTTACCGCCAACAGACAAGCGAAACGGCCAATCCTCAGCGGATGGCCGTTTCTTTGGAGCGGGAGACGGGACTCGAACCCGCGACAGCCTGCTTGGGAAGTAGGATGTCGGCAGCAAAGAGGCTGGGGACGATTGTCCCCAGCCTTGTCCTGTGCCAGCCGGTAGCGAGCCCGCATGTCACGCAATCTGGCTCCATGGCGAGTGCCGGTGATGCTTGCTTTGGAGATCCCGGATGTTGGGGTCGGTATAGATCATCGCTGTCGTCTGGACATCGGCATGTCCCAGGATCAGCTGGAGCGACCGCAGGTCGCCATCGGAACCAAGGTACAGGTTGGCAAACGTGTGGCGCAGCAGGTGCGGGTAGAGCCGGTCAACGCCCAACTCGTGGCGCAGCTTCCACAGCAGCTGGCGCACGCTGCTCAGGGTGAAGCGGCGGCCGGTTGCAATCCTACGGCATTTCTGGTATACTAGTCATATGACTAGTATGCTGAATGACTAGGAGGCCGGCCGTGCTGGACTATATCTACCCCGAGGAAGAGCAGCGTTTCTTCACCAACCGCGAGCAGCCCCTGGCCCTGCTCGGCATGAGCCGCGAGCTGCTGGCCCAGGGCGTGCGCAAACACATCGTCCTCAGCGGTTTCCGCCGCGTGGGCAAGACAGTCATCCTCAAAGAGTTCCTCCGCCGGCACCTGGCCCAGGAGCAGGAAGGCCCGGTAGCCGCCGCCTACATCGACCTGCCCCGCCTGGCCTTTACCCCCGAGGCTTTTTCAGTGCAGTACGCCGGCAGCCTGCTCTACTGGCTGGGCGGCGACACGGAAGCGCGCATCGAGCCCTACTTCGACCCGGGCTACCAGCTGGCCGCGGCGGGGCGCTACGGCGCCAAGGCCCTCACCGACCATCTGCTCACCTTGCAGCAGGAACTGCAGAAGGAGCGGCCCGACCAGCACCTGCTGCTGGAGCTGGCCCTGAACCTGCCTGAGGTCTGGGCTCAGGCTACCGGCCGGCGCGTGATGCTCCTCCTCGACGAGTTCCCGGCTCTCCTGGCCCTGAACAACTACCCCCAGGTCCACGACGTCATCGCCCTCTTTCGCGCCGTGCTGCAGGCCCAGTCGCGCATCTGCTACGTGGTGGCTGGCTCCGTGATCAGCCTGATGGAGCGCATCTTTCTCTCCGCCGACTCGCCCCTCTTTGTCCACTTTCAGCTGGAAACGGTGGGCCCGTTCGGCCGCGAGGACAGCGCCGAGCTGGCGCGCAAGCGCCTGGAAACCCTGCCCGGCGACGTGCCGCCGGACGTGCTGGCGGCCGTCTACCAGGTCACCCGCGGCCACCCCTTTTACATCTATGCCACCACCATGCGCGTGCTGGAGATGGCCACCCTGCTGCACCGGCCGGTGAATCCCCAGACGGTGCAGGAGGCCTTTGTCCTGGAGACGCTGGGCACGGCCGGCCGCATCTACAACCTCTGCCGCTACCTCCTGGAGGATTCGCTTTCGCGCGCTCGCGGGGAGACGATGCCCCAGGCGGTCCTGCAGGTGTTGGCCCGCGAGAGCGCCGGCCTGAGCCTGACCCAGCTGTCCCGCCGGCTGAAGCGGCCCACCGGGGCGATCCGCCAGGTGCTGAACTGGCTGATCGATGTAGACCTGGTGGAGCAGCACGAGGACAAAACATACGGCTTCCGCGACGTGGTCCTGCAGCTGTGGGTGGCCTACTACTACTCGGGGCTGGAGCTGACCGGGATGCCGCGGCAGAAAGTCTTGGATCAGCTGGTGGCCGAGCTGATGGAAAAGTATCAGCGTGCTACCGAGGAGTTGGGGCTGGCGAAGGAGAGCCAGGTGCGCGAACTGCTGGGGCAGTTCGCCGGCCAGGAGGTGGACGGGGCTCTGCTGGGAACCGCCGGCCCGGTGTGTCTGCCCACTTTCGACCGGGTAGCGCCCTACCGCTCCGCGGACGGCCAGGTCGAGGTAGATGCCCTGGCGGAGAATGGCGAGTGCTGGGCAGTAGAGATCAAGTGGCGCGGCCGGCTGGCCGGCCTGCAGGAGGTGCAGAAGCTGGTCCGGGTAACCCGGTCCCTCGCCGCGCGGGCCTGGTTCATCTCGCGGGCCGGGTTCACGCCCGAGGCACGGGAGTATGCGCAACGGGAAGGGGTGATGGTGTCCACGCGGAAGGAGATCGAGGCGCTGGCCGGCCTGGTGCAGCCGTAGCCGCTCTCGGGCATCCTCCTGACGCGGGTGCCAGACCGCGAGCCCGCGACAACCTGCCGGGGAAGCGGGGAGGAGTGTACCGACAACAGACAAGCGAAACGGCCAATCCTCATTGGATGGCCGTTTCTTCAAAGCGGGAGACGGGACTCGAACCCGCGACAGCCAGCGTGGGAAGCAGGAACATCCCAAACTGGCTGCATGGGAAGCTTGTACGATCAGGCGAGGTCGACGCGGGTGCCGGTCCATAGCCCAGGTGGTGGAGACCAGCTGCGAGTTCGACAGGCCCGCGGCCAGGATCTTGCGCTGCAGGTCGGCGATGTCCCGGGCGTCGATCAGCTCATGCTCAACTGCGGGCACCGGGGCTTGCCAGATCACTTCCTCCGCCGGGACACGGTATGCTACCTGGCGTCCTTCACCTGGACCGGCAGCTCGACCGTGAAGGTGGCCCCCTGCCCCGACACGCTCTCTGCCGTGACGGTGCCCCCGTGCAGTTCGACGATCGACTTGACAATCGGCAGCCCGAGGCCCGATTCCCCCTGCTGTGCCTGACGGGAGGACTCGCCGCGGTAGAAGCGGTCAAAGATGTGCGGCAGCACCTCGGGGGAGATCCCCTCGCCCGTGTCCTGCACCGCCAGCAGCACGCTGCCGGCCTGGCGCCGCGCAGACAGCGTGATCGTCCCTCCCCCGGGCGTGTGGCGCAGCGCATTGCTGACCAGGTTGCCCAACACCTGGGCCATGCGCTCCACGTCCACCTGGACGGCCGGCAGCGCCGGCTCTACCTGCAGCTGCAAGGCGACCCCCCTAGTCGCGGCCCGGTGCTCAAAGGCCTCCACCGTTCGCGCGATCAGCTCCCGCGGCGGCACCGACTGGAGGTTCAGCGAGAGCTCGCCCGCGTCGGCCAACGACAGGGTCCGCAGGTCCTCTACCAGGCGCTGCAGCTGCAGCGCCTCGTTGTACATCGTCTCGAACCGTGCCGCGGTCGGCGGCAGGACGCCGTCGCGCAGCGACTCGAGGTAGCCGGCGAGCACCGTGAGCGGCGTGCGCAGGTCGTGTGCGATGTCGGCAGTCATCTGGCGGCGCAGCTCGTTGGAGTGGGCCAGGTCGGCGCTCATCTGGTTGAAGGAGGCGGCTAGCATCCCCAGCTCGTCCCGCGAGCGGACAGGGACCTGTTGCTCCAACCTCCCCCGAGCCAGTGAGCGGGTTGCCGCCGTCAGCTCGCGCAGAGGGCGCGTGAGCGTGCGCGCCAGAAGCGCCGCCAGGACAAGGGCCACCGCGACGCCGCCGAGCGCGGCGAGCAACATCGCCTGGTTGACGCTGGCCTGGTAGCGCAGCTGGCGGGCGTCGCGGTCCGGGGGCTGGCCAGTGGCGACGACCACTCCAACCACGCGGCCGTCCACCTCGATGGGGATGCCCTGGTCCATCTGAACGCGGGTCGCGCGATCGCCCGGGTTCAGGGGCGGCGACGGGACGAGGACGATGCCCGCGGGGTCCACGAGCGCAAAGGGCGGCACCGGGGCCGGAGCCGCGGGATCCCCACCGTCCTGCTGCCGGCGCTCCGCGTCCGATCGCCGAAAGTATTCCCGCGCACCGGCCCACGAGCCGTGGGTCTGGTAGTACGCCGTGGCGTTGGCGGCAAAAGCCTCCCGTGACTGCTCCCAGAGGTAGCGGTCAAAGGCTGTCGAGGAGGACCGCCAGATCAGCACGCCGACCAGGACAATGACGACCAGGCCGACCAGGAGAAAGGCCAGAGTGAGCTTGAGGGCAAGTGAGCGCAATCGACATCTCCCAGAAAGATCCTATGGGCCCTCGCATATCAAGTCACGGCCCCACGAAGAAATCGTATGCACCGAGTTGCTCTAGATGTGCCAAGATCACTAACTACGGAAGCGGTAACCTACCCCAAACACCGTCTCGACGTAGCGCGGGTGAGCCGGGTCCGGCTCGATCTTGGCCCGCAGGTTGCGGACATGGACGTCGATCGTGCGCTCCACGCTCTCCAGGGCCCCGCCGCGCAAGGTCGACAGCAGGTCCTGCCGGGAAAAGACCCGGCCCGGGGCGGCCATCAGGGCAGCCAGGAGCTCGAACTCGGAGGGAGTCAGTTGGACTGGCCGGCCGGCCGCCTCGACGGCGCGGCTGCCCCGGTCCAGCACGATATCGGCAGCCCGCAGCACCTCGGCCGGGGGAAGCTCCTGGCCGAGCCGGCGCAGGACGGCCCGGATGCGGGCGACGAGCTCGCGCATCCCGAAAGGCTTGGTCACGTAATCGTCCGCACCCAGCTCGAGCCCCAGCACCTTGTCCGTCTCTTCCAGGCGGGCGGTGAGGAGGATGACGGGCGTCTGCCGGTCCCGGCGGTAGGTGCGGAGAAACTCGTAGCCATCCATCTCGGGCATCATGATATCGAGCAGGATCAGGTCAGGGCGCTCCTGGCGAGCGCGCAGCAGCGCCTCCCGCCCGTTGCTGGCGGTGAGCACGTTGAAGCCCGCCTCGGTCAAGTATTCCCGTACCAGCGTGCGCACGCTGGCTTTGTCGTCCACAACCAGGATGGTTTGGGTCACGTGATTTCCCTGCGGGCGTCCTTCCGCCCGGGCTGGGAGGTACTGGTTCGCATCTGCCCCCATTATATCGCCAGAGCCGCGCGGTGTAAAGGACCGCGGGCCCGCGGCCGGCAGCTCCAGCCGGGCCAGGTCGGGGTGCCACAGGCCATAGACCTCCCGCGCCTCTGGCAGGTGGTCGAACAGGTGCCGGCCGAGGTGCTGCAAGGTGGCGCCGCGCGGCAGCGAGTAGAGGGCCACGACCTCGGGCGTCAGCAGGACCTGCCCACCCCATCCCAGGGAGAGGACGCGGGCCGTGTGGTTCACGGCCGGCCCGAAATAGTCCTCGCCGCGTTTTTCGGCCGGCCCGGCGTGCACCGCGATGCGGACCCACAGCTCGCCGACCGGTCCCCACTTCTCCTGGCCCAGGCACCGCTGGATCTCGAGCGCACACTGGAGCGGTTCGCCCGGCGCAAAAGTGGCCAGCATACCATCGCCGGCGTGCTTGAAAACCTGCCCCCCGTGGCGCTCGATCTGCTGCCGTAGGATGGTGTCGTGGCGGGCCAGGACCCGGCCCATGGCCTCCGGGTGTTTTTCCCACAACCCGGTCGAGTTCTCGATGTCGGTGAAGAAGAAGGTGGACATAGAGGCTCCTCTCGTGGCCTCGCAGTATCAAGGCGCGAAGCAACTACTCAGGCAAGGTCCTTTTTAACCGCAGAGAACGCAGAGGACGCAGAGAGAAAAGGTAGCCAGCGATCTGGACGGCAGAAAACAGGCATCTCGGCATTCTCTGCGACCTCTGCGGTTCAATCTTTTCTGCCCCTGAGTAGTTACGGCGCGAACAGGAAATCGCTGCTGGGAATGTCCGGCATCGGGATCGGCTCCGAGTACAGGTACGCGCCCGTGGGGTGCGCCAGGTCCCCCAGCAGTTCCTCCCGGAGCGCCGTCAGCTGCGCCTTCTGGTCGTCCGTCAGCGTCTGGTTGACCTGGGTAAAGTTCACCGCCAGGTTGTAGATGATCTCGCCGTCCAGCTCGCCGTACTGTTCCATCAGGGCCAGCACGGTGTCCTTGTCGGCGGTCCCGCCGGCCAGGAATTTGCGCAGCTCGGTCGAGACCTGCCGGCGGACGTCCACGATCCCCAGCAGGGCCGGCCGCTGGATATCCACCAGGCCGGTGATCAGCTGGGCCTGGTCGGGGGTCAGCGCGGCCAGCATCTCGTCGCCCAGGTTCCCGGTCATGTCGGTGGGGATGGCGTAGCTGGAGTCGCTCATCGCCCGAATGTCCTTCAGATAAAAGGAGCCAAAGTAGGTCCCGTGGCGCTCCGGGCAAAAGTAGACGTCCGCGTCCAACGAGCCGGCGTACCAGCTGAACATGTCAGCGGCGTAGGTCATTACGGCCACCTTGACGGTCCGATCCAGGTTCGCCAGGTCGGCCGGCTCCTGCACGTCGGGCCATTCCAGCATCCCTGTGCCGATCATGGCATCCAGGTAGGCCTTCTGGACCGCGTCCAGGGAGTTGAGCAGGCTGCCCATCACCTGGGCACGCTCGTAGCTGATCTCACCGTCCAGTGTATACAGTTCCGCCGAGTAGTCCTGAACCGCCTCCTCATCCAGGCCGGTCGTCCCGGCCGGCAGGTCGCCCTCGAGCAGGCGCTGGAACGCGTCCATCAGCACAAAGCGCCCGTAGCCGTACTGGTTGATCGCGTCCACCTGGCTTTCGGCCAGGGCCACCAGCTGCGCGCGCTGGTCGGCGCTCAGGACGTTGAGCACATTCAGGGCGGCGCCTGTCAAAAAGTCGCCAGCGTGGCCCATCTCGCTCGTATCGTTGTCGCGCAGGAATTGAAAGCCCCAGAAGTCGGCCACCTTGCCGGGGGAAAGAAGGAATCGGCGCCCAGGTCGCCGGTCAGAAAGGCCAGCGCGTCAAAGGCGATGGTCATCCCCTGGGCCTTGTCCGAGATGGCCTGATCGATATTGTAGCCGGCGGCGTCGCCGGTCGCCCCGTTTCCACTGGGCTGGCCGCCGCCGCTGCCCGGCTGTGTTCCGCCGGCCTGGCCGCGTGGGGGCGAGCAGGCCAGCTGCTCCTGCACCATTTCGCAGACCCCCGTCTCCGTGCCCCGGGGGGAAGTAAACTCACAGGCTGCCTGCTCGCCCTTGCCACTGCATGCCGCGATCGCCTCTGCCGGGGGCGTGCGCCCGTCGGGGGACTGGCCGGCATTTGGACCGGGTGCTCCTGTCGGCGAGACGGCCTCCGGCGGCGCATCGCCTACCGCGGCGGCCGGCCGGGTGTAGACCACGTGCAGCTCGGCGCTGGCCAGCGTACTGTCCTGGATCGCGTCCAGCAGCACGGCCCGGGTGACCTGAGAAGCGGGCACGGAGAGCTGGGGCTCGGCCAGGAGCGCATAGACCGTATAAGTGTAGGCCTTTTCTCCCGGTCCTTGGGAGCAGGGCCCAGCGTAAGCGATTTGGTCGTTCACGCTGTTGGTCCCCAGCGTCCCGACCCCGGTGCTGTTCCTGGCCAGGCTGGTCACGCCGGCCGGGATGTCGTACAGCACCCAGTACCAGTGGATGTCCTCCGGGCCGGCGACGTGGTGCATGATGACGGCATAGCTCTGGGTCCCGGCCGGCGCTCCGCTCCAGTTGAGCGCTAGCGTCGCCTGGGGACCATCGCAGGTGTACTCGGCCGGCAGGGCGTCACCCTCGGCCACAGCGGGGCTACTCAAGGTGAATCCCTCCGTGGCCGCTTGTGCCGCTGTGGAGGGCTCCTCCGCGTTCTGCGCCGGAGCGATTGCGCCGGAACAGGCGCCAGCAGCCAACGTCAGCAAGAGGAACGCAAGAGTGAGCAGGTATCTTGTCTTTTTCATCGGGTCTCCTCTTGGCGATGGGGCGGGGCCTTGGGGGCCGGCCGCCTGGTCAATCTTCCAGAACAGCTTGATGGGCAACAGGATACCACAGTCGTGTTCAGGAGTTGTTCAGAACCCGTCAGGATCCTGTTGGACAGCCATCGGTGTGAAGACAAGCTCCTGACGCCAAGGGCGTCCCCGGGGGCCCAGGCACGGTGGGGGGCGCCCGTCTTGCGCCTACAGCGGGCCGCGTTTTTTCCATAGGGGGCGCGCACCCGCGACAGCCTGCGTGGAAAGCAGGAACGTTACCGACCCCTCTCCTGGCAGCCCCAACCGATGCAGAAACCGATCATGCAGCCCTTTTCGCGGCCCAAAATCCTTGGCATTCGGCCCACCGTGGCGTATAGTGGACTTGTATCGAGGTTTCCGAATCCAATCCCCCAGCAGCCGTGAGATTCCCTCTCGCTCGCATGGATGTCAGGAGGCTTCCGTGAGCCGCAAAGAGGCGTCGTTTGGGCATATCGTCGAGGAGTGAGAAGTGAGCGACTGCGCCGGCGCCTTGCCGGCCAGCAAGATCAAGAGAAGGAGGAAGGCTATGAGACCCCGTGTTTTGCACCTGATCGTGTGTGGAATCCTGCTTGCCCTGACGACAGCGGCGTGCGGACCGCCAGCGCCAACACCGGTACCACCTACGCCAACACCCCCTCCGCCTACCGCGGCCCCCATCTCCTCGGCACCAACCCCCGCTCCCAACCAGGTCGACGTCGGTGGCTACAAACTGGTCTACAGATGCGGCGGCGAAGGGAGCCCCACCGTGATCCTGGAGGCCAGCATCGACCAGGCGGGGAGGGGCGAAGACGCGTGGACTGCCTGGAGGTCTGTGCCTGCCAAAATCGCGGCGACCACCCGCGTCTGCGCGTACAGCCGGGCCAACGTGGCCAACAGCGACAGAACCCCCAAGCCGCGGGCCGCCCAGGACCTGGCGCGCGATCTCCATGCGCTGCTGGTAAACGCCGAGATCGACGGACCCTATATCCTGGTGGCACCAGACATCAGTACCTGGCACGTGCTCCTCTTCGCCGAGCAATACCCCACCGAAGTGGCGGGCATCGTGCTTGTGGATGGGTGGACCGCGGACGTGTGGCCCCGCTGGCTGGCCGCCCTGCCGCCGAAGTCAGAAGGTGAGCCCGATGCTCTCACGGCCTATCGCAACAGAGACACAGTTCTGGGACTATCCCTTTGCGAACCCTGAAGGGCTAGACTTCCAGGCCAGCTCGGAGCAGGCCGCGGCCGTCGAGTCGCTGGGCGACATCCCCCTGGTGGTGCTGGGCTCGCACCCCGACATCTACCTGGCGCCGGGGCTGCCGGATGAGGTCGCCGCCGCCCTGCGCCAGCTTTGGCAGGACACCCAGGCGGAGCTGGTGGAGTTGTCCGCGAACAGCACCCTGGTCATCGCCAACCAGCGGGGGGGCATCTTTGACTACCAATCGGGCTTGATCGTCGACACCGTCGTGGAGATGGTGGGGCAGGTCCGGAATCGCTGACAAGGCGCTTCGAGGGCGGGGGAGATGCGCCCATCCAGAGTACCAGCGAAGGGCACTGCGAGTCGTATACTCTCGCAGTGCTCTTCATTTGCCAACTCACACCGTGCGGGCAATCTCGTCGAGGATGATCAAGAGGTCGACCGGCCGATGCGGGGACACAGGGCCGGCCGGCCCCTCGTGGACGTGGTGTGGAAACCCCGACAGGTGGGGAAAATGCGGCGCGTTGTCCCAGCGGCGGATCAGGTTCCCTCCCGCATCGCTCCAGTGGTAGCTGTAGGTAATCACCTGGATCTGTTCGTTCGCAGCGAACTGCACATATTCCGAGAACTCGACCTGGCTGCCATCACGCAGCGTCAAATGGCCGCGCAGGTAGCCGTCGATCAGGGTACTGCGTTCCCGAAGCACGCGAAAGCGCGCGATCAGCGGGTCGGTCAGCAGCCGCTCTTTGATGGCGGCCAGGTACTCGATCGTGGTCACGCTACCCCTCTCCGGTCAGCAAGCGTAACCGTGCGCGCAGGTTATCGGCCATCTGGACGAGGGAAGCCCACTCCACATAGTCCATGCGGTCGTCGATTTCACCGGCCTGGAACCGCCGGTAGAACTCGGCGGAGGAGAGATTGTAGCGCTCCTCGAAGGCTGCCAGATCCGCCTCCAACTCGGCCAATTGCGCCTGGCACGTGTCGGCCTCGAAGGACAGCATCTTGTCCAGCGTACGTTCCATCAGCTCGCTGGGCCGGCCCTGTTGATAGAGTTGGGCCAACGTCCGCAGCCGCTGCGAGATCGTCGTAGACGGCGACTGAACACTGCTCATCGCATCCTCTCCTGGACCCGCACCCCCACCCACGAAGGCCGGATACGGGGCCAAAGGCTTGCCCTCAGCACTATTATACCACATCTCCCAAGCTTTGGCCGCAGACGTGGTCACGTTCCAGCAAGATCACAAGGTCCAGGAGGCTCAACGGCGGCGCAGAATATGCAAGCGCGAGGTGATCCGCTGGCGCATCTTGCACAGGACATTCCACTCCATGAAATCGGCCGTGTCGGCCATCTGGCCGGCCTGGAAACGCGACCAAAACTCCTCAGAAGTCAGGCCATAGCGCTGTTCGAACTCGGCCAACGCTTCATCCACCCGCTGCAGGTCGGCCTCGTCGCGAGTCACCTGGTGGTCAATGATCTTGTGCAAGGCCTTGTCCAGAAAAGGATCATGAAACCCGGCGCGGTATAACTGCTCCAGCCGTTCAATGTCGTGCGCTACAACTGACGTAGACATGGCTTCTCCCCCGGTCAAACACTCGCTGGATGGGGACCGGACCATCTGATCCCATTATTGCCGCCATGGTCCTGGCGGTCAAGTGAGATGATCAGCTTGGCATTGGCGCGGAAGCCAGGCCACGAACCCGCGACAGCCTGATGGGGAAGCAGGAACATCCCGAACTGGCCGCGGGGAAAGTTTGTGCGATCAAGCGAGGTCGAAGCGATCCGGGTTCATTACCGTTCTTCCCGGTGCATTTCGACCAGCCGGGTGACCCCTGCACGGACCTCCGCATAGGTCACGAACTGGGGCAGCAGCGGCCGCAGGTCCCGCTCCCAGTCGCCCTGGACCCGCACCAAAGCCTGTTCCAAGGAAGCGGGTTCCCAGACCAGGTCATAGAGGCGCAGCTTGTGCGCGATTAACTGGGGATCAAGCGGCACGTCCTGGCGCAGCAGCAGCCAGATATCGTACAGGTCGCGCGGCTTGCTGCGCACCAGCAGCGCGCGGACCTTTTCGGCCAGGAGGTGCGGCAAAGTGAGCACCGTGACCACAAAGGGCCGGACATCGTCGTACGGTGAGGCCACCAGCTCGCGGAGGGTCGCTACTTCCTCGGCCCGCTGGCTGATGTCCACCCGCACCTTGCCCTTGCTGCGGTCGCGCCCATCGTACAGCGGGCCATGATAGCTCACGTCGAAGCTGTAGCCCATCTCGCCGCCCCAAGGCTCCCGGATCTCGGCAGCAATGCCCAGGTCGCCCAGATCGACGACGGCCTGCTGCCAGAGGGCCTGTAGCGCGGCGCGGTCGGCCGGGCCATTGAAATCCAGGTCCTCGGAGTAGCGGTTGCCGCGGTAGACCAGGCGCAGGGCGGTCCCGCCCTTGAAGACGAGCTCCTGCGAGCGGGCATAGAGCCGCCAAAGGAGCAGGTGCTGGAGATAGTCCCGCTCCTGAACCTGCATCCCAACGCCGTGGCGCTGGGCCAGGCGTTGGATCTGGGCTTTGGTGAGCACTAGCCGACCTCCTCGCCGACGATTTCGCGGGCCGGCAGATTGGTGATGACGTGCCAGTCGGGATCGCGCCGGCCGGACGCCGGGCGGGCCGGGTCCAGGAGCACGGTGCTGGCCGAACGGAGCAGCCCTTCCGCCGGCCGGCCCAGGGTCGCGAGCAGGTAGCCCAGGCGCGAGCCCAGGGCCCGGTTCGCCATCCGGTTGGCGTACTCGATCAATGTGGGCAGGTCCACCGTATCCAGGGCGCGGCGTAGGGCCTGGGCCACTTCACCGACCCCGCCGGCGTAGCGCGGCTGGTCCAGGCTATCCACGAGGGCCTTGGCCTCGTCGGCGATGAGCACGGGCAGGTCGCCCACCAGTTCGCGACGGTAGCCAAAGAATTTCGCCGTTTTGACGGTGACAAACTGGAAGCGCAGGCCGTGGAACTCGAGGGCCGGCCGCTTGCGCGTGGTGGCGACCAAGGTGGTCAAGGGCACTTGCTCGGTAAAGCCGTAATAGTGCAGGGCCGACCAATACGAGACATAGGCCGCGGTGGCCACGTGGCTGGCGATAAAGAGCGGGTTGGCGAGGACCCGTTCGGGCTCCAGCCCCAGCAGCAGGAACTTGCCTTTCTCGACCTCGGCGACCAGGCCGGCCGTCTCGAGGCGGGCGAGCAGGCGGTAGGCGCGCCGCCGGTCCAGGCCAAAGAGGTCGGCCACAAGCGCGGGAGTGAAGTAGAAGAGCTCCTGTTGGCGCAGCTGCTGGGCGATAGAAATTGGGTTCAGATGTTCGGCCATTTCCGGTAAATCTCTCCTTGATTTATTGCCTCTATCATACCACATGGTGCGGCATGCTGCAACTGTCGGCCGCGCACCTGCGACAGCCTGTCGGGGAAGCCACGGATTGCCCAACATCGGGCATACAACAAGGCCGGCCCCAAAGGGCCGGCCTCACCTTGGAGCGGGAGACGGGACTCGAACCCGCGACAGCCTGCTTGGGAAGCAGGAACTCTACCGACTGAGTTACTCCCGCGTTAGATTCATTCTAGCATTGGCCCGGCGATTTGTCAAATGTTTCGACCGCCCCCCAAAAAGGGCGGGGCGCACCGCGGTGCGCCCCGCCCTTTGCCGGCAAGGACCTATGGCACATAACCGGTCGGGATGGTGCCCGGTGTGACCTGGTACGGGATGTTCCGTGGGATGGGCATGCGGTACTGGCCGTTGGCGTCGAGTAGGATCCAGGTCGTGACGCCCGTGGTGGCTGCCGGATCGCGGACCACGGTCCGGTCGCCATAGGGACGCAGCATCAGCTGGTACACCCACCCCTCGTCGATGGCGAAGCGCAGCACCTCGGCCTGCTGCGGCGTCACCTCCAGAATCAGAATCCACCCGGCCGGAAGTCCGGCCGGCCCCGGGGTCGGCGTCGCATTGCTCTTGGTTTCCGCCTTGGAGGTGAGCGAGATGACCTCCAGCACACGGATGTCCTCGACCGCCGTCTTGACGGTCAGCAGGCGGAACGGCTCGATGGCGGTCCAGGGCGACGGAAGCTCGACAGGATCGGGCCGCCCATCCGGGCTGACATATTCGATCGCCAAGGGAAAGGTCTGTGGATAGTACTCCTCGACGCGCCCGCTGAGGACCACGTCCACATAGTCGTTCTGCTTGAGATGCCCCACGATGCCGGAGAGGATGTCCACCTCCAGGGCAAAGGCCCGCTTGCCCGGGGGCATCCGCTCGGCCAGCCCGGGCTGGCGCAGCTGATCCACGCGCACCGGCTCGTCCTGCAGCAGCGTGTCCACCACGACCTTTTCCCGCACCTCGCTGAGGTTGTGCACATAGCCCGTGGCATACACGCTTTGCGTGGTCTCCACCGTCTTGAAAAACTCGGTGTTGGTGATATAGTAGCCGGCCTCGATGTCCTTCACGGGCTGCACGACGACAAAGGCCCTGGCTGTGGGCGTTACCTGGGGCGGGCTGAAGAGCCCGCCACCGCTCTTTCCCCCCATCGGGTTCAGCAAGAGAAAGGCCGCCACGGCCAATAGGATAACCACCAACAGCCCAAAGAGCAGTACCACTCGCCCGGACTTGCGCTTCATTGTGACCTCCTTACGACCCCTTGCGGGTTTGTCCTCGGTGTACGCTCATCATTATACAACAAAAGTGGCGTTTAGGGAAGAGGGACAGCAAAGCTCCGGCACATACGCCGGCCGGCGTACCTGCCCCCTCACGGGATATTATACCAGAAAAAGGGCGAATTGTCTTGCGGCCATTTGTACAAATCCCCATGTTATGCTATAATCTCCGTGCCGCGGAAGCGCGGTACTATTATGCACGCCTCTGGACCGCTGGAGCCGTGCCCTGCCGACGGTCGGCAGGGTCCTCCACGGGAAGAAAGGGGCGGCCGCCGAAAACGGAGGAGGCTTTCGTATGGAACAGCACCGTGAACAACTGACGACCATGAAGTCCCTGCTCGAGGCCGGCCTGCATTTTGGGCACCAGACACGCCGCTGGAACCCCAAAATGAAGCGCTATATCTTTGCCAAGCGGGAAGGCATCCACATCATCGACCTGCAAAAGACGTTGGTCAGCTTGCGCCAGGCCTATGACTTTGTGGTCAACCTGGCGGCCAGTGGCCGCAAGATCGTCTTTGTCGGCACCAAGAAGCAGGCCCAGACGTCCATCGCCGAGGAAGCGGCCCGCTGTAACCAGCCCTATATCAACTATCGCTGGCTCGGCGGCACCCTGACCAACTTTGTCACCATCCGCAGCCGCCTGGACTATATGGAGGAGCTGATCACCCGCACCGCGTCCGGCGACCTCAACCGCCTGCCTAAAAAGGAAGCCAAGCTGTTGGAAGAGGACCTGGAACGGCTCCAGCGCGTCCTGGGCGGGATGCGCAACCTGACCGAGCTTCCGGGCGCGCTCTTTGTCGTCGACCCCCATCGGGAGCACATCGCCGTCATCGAGGCCAACAAGCTCGATATCCCGGTGGTGGCCATCGTCGACACCAACTGCGACCCCGACCCGATCCGCTACCCTATCCCGGGCAACGACGACGCCATCCGCGGGATCCGCCTGCTCACCAGCAAGATCGCCGACGCGGTGATCGAAGGACAGCAGCGCCGCGAGTCGCTGCAGGCCGAGGCCGACCTGGAACGGGCCGACCGGTTGGGGCTGCGGAAGAAGGACCTCGACGAGGACGAGGAATGGGACGAAGAGGAAGAACCCACGGCCTAGCGTAGCTCCCCGTCCTTGGGGGTCTGTCATCATAGGAGGCGACATTGGAAATTACAGTGGAACAGGTCAAAGAATTGCGCACCCGCACGGGTGCTGGAGTATTGGATTGCCGCAAGGCCCTGGCCGAGACGAACGGCGATCTGGACGCCGCCGCCCGCCTGCTGCGGGAGAAAGGGCTGGCCGAAGCGGCCAAGCGGGCCGGCCGCGAAACTCGTGACGGCCGGATCGAGGCGTACGTCCACCCGGGCAACCGCATCGCGGTCCTGATCGAGGTCAACTGCGAGACCGACTTTGTCGCGCGGACCGATGGCTTTGTCCACCTGGCGCACGAGCTGGCCATGCAGGTCGCGGCGACCAACCCCCGCTACCTGACCAAGGAAGAGGTGCCCGCGGCCGTCCTGGAAGAGGAGCGGGCCGTCTATCGATCGCAGATCGAGGGCAACAAGCCGCAGCAGGTCCTCGAGCGCATCGTCGAGGGCAAGCTGACCAAGTTCTACGAAGAAGCCTGCCTCCTGGAGCAGCCTTCGATCCGCACGCCGGACCGCAAGGTCAAGGACCTGGTCACCGACTATGTCGCCCAGGTGGGCGAGAATGTCGTCGTCCGGCGGTTCGTACGCTACGAACTGGGAGCCTAGCGAAATGCCCACGGCCAAGTATCGCCGCATCCTGGTCAAGATGAGCGGCGAGGCCCTGATGGGCCAGGCCGGCTATGGGGTCGATGCCGGGGTTGTCCGCTTCATCGCCGAGCAGATCGAAGCGGTCGTGCGGCACGCTGTGCAGGTCGCCGTCGTCATCGGCGGCGGCAACATCTGGCGCGGCGCGGACGCGGCGGCTCACGGCATCGACCGCGCCCAGGCCGACTCGATGGGCATGTTGGCCACCGTCATCAATGCCCTGGCGCTGCAGGATGCGCTCGAAAAGCGCGGCATCTTTACCCGCGTCCAGACGGCCATCCGCATGGAACAGGTCGCCGAGCCGTACATCCGCCGGCGGGCCATCCGACACCTGGAAAAGGGGCGGGTGGTCATCCTGGCCGCGGGTACCGGCAACCCGTTCTTCACGACCGATTCCGCCGCGGCGCTGCGCTCGCTGGAGGTCGAGGCCGACGTGATCCTCATGGCCAAGAACGGCGTGGACGGTGTCTATGACGACGACCCCCGCCGCAACCCCAACGCGCGCAGATTCGACCGCCTGACCTTTATGGAGGCCATCAGCCGGCGGCTGCAGGTTATGGACGCGACGGCCCTGACCCTCTGCATGGACAACGACATGCCGATCATTGTCTTTAACGTGCAGTCGCCCGGGGAGCTCGAGCGCATCATCCAGGGCGAGCAGGTCGGCACGCTGATCTGCCGCGACCTGGTGGACCCGCCGCCATGGGAAAGGGTCCGCGCCGGGTGATCCCGGCTCGGCCCACCCCAGACCCACCGTCCCTTGTCGAATCTATCGATCCAGGCAGAGCTCAATCGGGGAGAACGGGAGCCTTGAGGGGTACCGTGTCCGCGAACCAGCGAGCGAGGAGGTTGTCATGATCCATGAGTTTCTGGCCGATGCCGAGTCCCGTATGAAAAAGAGCGTCGAGTCCCTTCGCGATGAGCTGGTCACCTTGCGTACCGGCCGGGCGTCGCCGGCCCTGGTCGAGCACTTGCTGGTGAACTATTACGAAACGCCGACGCCGCTCATCCAGATTGCCGGCATCACCGCCCCGGAACCTCGCCTGCTCGTGATCCAGCCGTGGGACGTGAGCTCGCTCAAAGACATCGAGCGGGCTATCCAGACCTCGGACCTGGGCCTGACGCCGACGAGCGACGGGCGCGTGATCCGCCTGGCCATCCCCTACCTGACCGAGGAGCGCCGCCGCGACCTCGTGAAAAAGGTGCGGGGCCGGGTGGAAGAGTGCAAGGTGGCCCTGCGCAATGTCCGCCGCGACGTGATCGCCGATATGGAAGAGGCCAAGAAGGAGAAGATGATCGCCGAGGACGATCTCTTTCGGGGCAAGGACAAGCTGCAGGAGCTGACCGAGCAGTACTACGAACGGGCCGACGAGGTCGGGCAGGCCAAAGAGAAAGAGATCATGGAAGTCTAAGAGGGCCGCCATGAAACAGCGGAAAGGCCGACCCGAAGAGGAGGCGCCCCGGCCGCGGCACATTGCCATCATTATGGACGGCAACGGTCGCTGGGCGCGCCGGCGCGGGCTGCCGCGGATCGCCGGCCACCGGGCCGGCACGGAAAACATCCGCCGCATCGTCGAGGCGTGCGTCGAGGAAGGGGTCGAGATCCTGACGATCTATGCCTTTTCCACCGAGAACTGGACGCGGCCGCGGGAAGAGGTGCAGGGGCTCCTCGGCATCCTGAGCGAGGTCATCGAGCGGGAGACGGACAACCTGCACCGGAACGGCGTGCAGGTCCGGCACATCGGCCGCCTCGAAGAGCTGTCCCCCGAAATCCAGTCCAAGATCTCCCGGTCCGTTGAGCGGACGCGGGAGAACCGCCGCCTCATCCTCAACGTCGCCTTTAACTACGGGGGCCGGGCCGAGATCGTGGACGCCGTGCGCAAGATCGTCGCGCGCGGGCTGCCGGCCGACCAGGTGGACGAAAAGGTCGTGGCGGCCTTTCTCTATACTGCCGGTTGCCCCGATCCCGACCTCATCGTCCGTACAGCCGGCGAGATGCGCCTCAGCAACTTTCTCGTCTGGCAGGCGGCCTACAGCGAGTTCTACTCCACCGCTGCCCTCTGGCCCGACTTTGACAAGGAAGAGCTCCACAAGGCCATTGTGGAATACGGCCGGCGGGTGCGCAAGTTCGGGGCGGTAGTAGAGCAGTAGGTGCCGTTCACCACTCTGCCGGCAGCGGGCCTATCCAGATTCCTGGGGAGGACGCCATGCTCCATCTCCGTATCCTGAGCGCATTGGTTCTGATCCCTGTCGTCCTCCTTGTCGTCGCCTTGGGCGAGCCGTGGCTGGCGCTGTTGGTAGCGCTGGCCGTGGGGCTGGCGCTGGAAGAACTCTACCGGCTCTTTGCCGCGGCCGGCCATCGGCCGATCCGCTGGGCCGGCTTTCTGAGCGCCGCCTTCCTGGTCGTGGCCGCCTTTGCCGCCCCCACTGGGGAGAGCGGCTGCGGCTGCACGCTGCGGCTGCCGGGGAGTGGGCTGACCCAGCTCCCGGCCACGATCGCACCCTCCGTCGGCATCGGCGCGGCGCTGATGGGGGCCGTGCTCGTCACCCTGGTCGCTCAACTCTTCCGCCGGGACCGCGGCGGGGCGCTCACCGATTGGGCCCTGACGCTGGCCGGCGCGGTGTACGTTGGGTGGACCCTGTCCCATTTCATCCTCCTGCGCGAACTCGACACGCCGCACTTTGCCCCACCCTTCTGGCAGGCGTTGGGCGCGCCGGACCTGGGCAGCGGGGCATGGTGGCTCCTCACGGCCTTTCTCCTGGTGTGGCTCTGCGACACGGCCGCCTACTTTGTGGGCCAGCGCTGGGGCCGGCACAAGATGAGCCCCGCCGTCAGCCCGAAAAAGAGCTGGGAGGGAGCCGCGGCCGGCTTTCTGACCAGCATCGGCGTGGCGCTGGGGCTGGTGCCGCTCCTGGGTCTGCCGCTGTCCTACCCCGCGGCCGCCCTCCTGGGCGCGCTGGTCGGCGTCGTCGGGCAGGTGGGGGACCTGGCCGAGTCGCTCCTGAAGCGCCAGGTGGGGGTCAAGGACTCGGGCACCCTCATCCCCGGCCACGGCGGTATGCTCGACCGGGCCGACAGCCTGCTCTTTGTGGTGCCGGTGGTGTACTATCTCTTGCAGCTGTTCCCTGGAGCCCTGCTTGGCTGACCCCAGTCGGCGCGCGCGGATGTGGCACCAAGCACGGTTCGAAAGCAAAGACGCTGTTTCTCAGCCGTCTGCCAGCCTTGGAATACACGTCCTTTCGTTCCACGAATGGCAAGACCACGGGATGTTGAGCAGCCCCTGCCGAGGTCCGTATGCCCACCGCTCCTGGAAATGCCCCCCCGCCGCTGATGGTCCCGCCCCGCCCACATCATAACCTGCCGCCGGCCCATACGGCCTTTGTGGGCCGCCGGGGCGAACTCGCTACGGTGCGACAGCTCCTCGGACGGAACCGCCTGGTCACCCTCACCGGCCCCGGCGGGGTGGGCAAGTCTCGACTGGCGCTGCAGGCCGCCGCGGACAACCTGCCCCACTTTCCCAACGGTGTCTACCTGGTTCCCTTGGCCGAGGCCCACACGGCCGACCTCTTTGCGGCCGGGTTGGCCGAAGCGCTGCAGGTGCCGGCCTCGCGCGGGGCGGACCTGTGGACCGTTCTCGCCAACTTTCTGCGGCCCCAGGAGCTCCTGCTGCTCCTGGACAACCTGGAACGGCTTGTCCCCCACGCCGGCCGGCTGGCCGGGCTGCTGCAGCAGGCTCCCGGTGTGCGGGTTCTCGCCACCTCGCGCCGCCGGCTCGGCGTCGAGGGGGAACAGATATTCCGGGTGACAGGCCTGCGCCTGCCCGGCGGCACAACGGCCCAGGCCCTGGGCGGCAGTGATGCCGCGCAGCTGTTTGTGCAGAGTGCCCAACGGGTCTGCCCCGATTTCGTGCTCGACGACGAGAACGGCACCGCCGTGAGCCGCATCTGCTGGCTCGTGGGCGGGCTGCCCCTGGCCCTGGAGCTGGCCGGCTCCTGGGTGCGGGCCATGCGCTGCGACGAGGTGGCCGCCGAGATCGAGCGCGACCCCGATTTTCTCGCCGCCGGCTGGCAGGACACGGCCGGCCGGCAGCGCAGCTTGCGCGCCGTCTTTGACCACTCTTGGGCGCTGTTGGAAGAGGGGGAGCGCCAGGTGCTGCCGCCGTTGGCCGTCTTTGCCGGTGGGTTTCGGCGGGAGGCCGCCCAGGCCGTTGCCGGCGCCGGACGGGAGCTGCTCACCGCGCTGGTGGACAAGTCGTTTCTCCACTGGGATACCCTGGCCAGCCGCTATACCATTCACCCGGTGCTGCACCGCTACGTCGAGGAGAAGCTGGGACAGGACCCGGCCGCGGCCGGCCGGGCCCGCGACCGGCACTGTGCCTATTTCCTGGGCCTGGTGGAGGAACGCGAGCGGCGCCTCCTTGGCCCCGAACAGCTCCCCGTCCTGCGCGAGATCGGCAGCGAGATGGACAATGTCCGCGCCGCGTGGAAATGGGCCGGCGACCACGGCCGGAGGGAACTCATCGCCACGGCGTTGAGCGGACTGTTCCAATTCTATGAGACCCGCAGCTGGTTCACCGAAGGGGCCGCGATGATGGCCCAGGCGGCCGGCGGGTTGGGCCGGGACCGGGCCGCGGCGGACGCGCTCGTCTGGCAGCTCCGCGCCCGCCAGGGCCACTTTCTCTTCCGCGCCGGGCAGGTAGAACAGGCGCAGCTGCTCCTGCAGCCTAGCCTGGAGGCACTGGCGCCAAACGACGCCGGCGAGGCCGCTTTCTGTCTGAACGGACTGGGGATGGTGGCCATCTTCCAGGATCGCTACGACGAGGCCCATGCTCGGCTCTCCCAGGCCCTCGAACTGGCCCGGTCGGCCGGCCTTCCCCGCCGGGTTGCCGATAGCCTCCACAATTTGGGCAACACGGTGCTGAACCAGGGAGACTATGCCGCCGCTGCCGGCTACTATGAAGAGGCCCTGCGTCTGTACCGCGGGGCCGGCGACCGCCGGGCCGAGGGCGCGGCGCTGCAGGCCCTCGGCGTGGCCGCCGGCTGCCAGGGGCGCTTCGAACAGGCCCGCAATCAGCTCCACCAGGCGCGGCTCATCTTTCGGGAGATCGGCAACCGCTGGTGGGAGGCCGTGACGCTGGACCACCTCGGCAGCTGTTGCCGCGAACAGGGCCGCTACGCCGAGGCCCAGTCCTGCCGGGAAGAGTCCCTGGCGATCATGCGCCAGGTCGGCGACCGCAATGCCGAGGCCCGGCTGCTGGGCAACATCGGCAACCTGTGGATCGACCTGGGCAACTATGAACAGGCCCATGCCTGCTATGCGCAGGCGCAAATCATCCACCAGACCGGCCGGCGGCACGACCAGGGCATCGTGCTTGCCAATCTGGGCAACCTGGCGCACCTGATGGGCGACGACGAATCGGGGCGCGCCTATGCCCAAGAGGCGCTCGAGATCGCCCGGGAAGTCGACGCCCGCTATCTCCAGGCGGCCGTGGGGAACATTCTTGCGCGCACGTTGGCCGGGTTGAACCGGCTCGAAGAGGCCGCCCAGGCCTATGGCGAAGCCCTCGCCATCTGGCGCGAGTTGGGCCTGCCCCACGCGGCGGTCGAGGCGCAGGCCGGACTGGCCGGCGTGGTCCTGGCCCTGGAGCAGGGCGCAGAGGCCCGCAAATTGGTGGAAGAGGTCCTGGCCTACTTCCAGGAGAACGCGCCCGAGACCGTGACCGAAGTCCTGGCCGTCTACCTGGACTGCTACCGGGTCTTGTGGGCGGCGGAGGATCCGCGCGCCACGCCGGTCCTCCGTACGGCCCACCGCCTGCTTCAGGAGCGGGCCGCGCGGATCGCCGACGAAGCGACCCGCCACTCTTTTCTGCACAGGGTAGCCGTGCACGAGGCGATCCTCCAGGCGGCCGCCGGGTTGGGAGACGGCGCGCCCCCCCGCACCGCTCCTGCCCCGGTCGAGCCGCTCACGCGGCAGGAACTGGAAGTGCTGCGGCTGCTGGCGATCGGCCTGAGCAACCAGACCATCGCCGAACGCTTGACGATCACCGTCGGCACGGTCAAGACCCACGTCCACAACCTCTACGGCAAGCTGGGCGTCGCCAAACGCACCCAGGCCGTGGCCCGGGGCCGCGAGCTCGGGCTGCTGTAGCGGGCATCGTCCTGCCGCCCCCTCTCCCAACACTTTTCCCGGGAGGGGGGATCTGGCCTCAATCGTCTTCCGCCCCCATCCTGGAGCACCCCTCTCCCAGCACTCTCCGCAGGAGATGGGATCGTGCCCCCTGGCCATGCGCGTCCAAATCTCTATCTTTCGATAGAGGCAACCACTGCCCCGCCATGGTATCCTGGGCCGCGTCGTGCACGAAGAAAGCGGCCAGGAGGTTTCTATGCAGCGAGTCTACGGTTCCTATCGCGAAATCGGAGTGCTGCCCGCGGACACCGCGGGCTATGCCCTGGAGATCCGGCCGGGGATCGCCCGTGTCCAGACGACGGCGGGGACGATTATCCTCCCCGGCCTGGTCGTCAACCACATGGACCGGTGGGTGCGGGTACTGCTGGAGGTGCACCTCTACGATCCCGCCGGTCGGGACCTGCTGGCCGGCCATCCGCTGAGCGATTTCGGCCGGCACGCCGCCCCCTTTGCCGCCCTCCCCCCGGGAGGCAGCAACGGCTTTCAGCACACGATGGAGGGAAGCTGGGTGGAGGGCCTGGTGGTCGGCTATCGGTTGACCGTCGTCAAGGTCGCCGTGGCTCCCATCCAGCCGCCGCTGGACGTCGCGGATGTGCGCCTGGAACGCGACGATATCGGGCTCACGGTGACCGGGACGGTGACGAACCGCGGCGCCGGCGAATGCCGTTCGCCGCTGGTGACGGCGATCGGCTACGCCGCCGACGGACGGGTCTATGCCGTGGACCCGGCCGACGTGGAGGACGACGGCGGCGAGATGGTCGACACCCTCCCCCCCGGCCAATCCGGCCGCTTCGAGGCGACGCTGCTCGACGACACGAACGCGGTGGTTCGCGTCGAGGTCGTTCCCGGAAGCGGGCTGTTTTCATGAACCGGGGCCAGCGCTCCCGGGCCGATCGCAAGGTAGCAAGTCCACAGATCCGCCAAGTGCCACATCATCCAAGGAGGAAACAATGTCCCGCTTGATCCTGCGCCTGTTCAGCTTCTCGCTCTTACTGGTTTTGAGCCTCACCCTGGCCGGCCCGTACGCCCAGGCGGCGCCGGGGCCCACGGAGGAACCGAACGCCGCCTGGCTCGCCGCGATTCAACAGGACCTCCGCGCCCGCCTGGCAAGCGCCCCCGACGGGCTTTCCCCCACCCCCAACTGGACGGTCGAGAGCGACCTGGACAACGCCAACCTGGGCGCCGCGGTGGCGACGGCCGGCGACGTCAACGGCGACGGCTACTCGGACGTCATCGTGGGTGCCTACTCCCAACAGGCGGGCACGGGGGCGGCCTATCTCTACCTCGGCTCGGTCTCCGGCCTGAGCACGACCCCGGCCTGGACCGGCGGCGTCGGCGTGCAGAGCTGGTACGGCTACAGCGTGGCGACGGCCGGCGACGTCAACGGCGACGGCTATAGTGATCTCATCGTCGGCGCGCCCGAATACGACCTCGTCAACTCTGGCGGGCGGGCCTTTGTCTACTACGGCTCGCCGGCCGGCCCGGGGACCGACCCCGACTGGGTGGTCGGCAGCGTCTCCATGGCCCGCTTCGGCGCCAGCGTGGGCACGGCCGGCGACGTCAACGGCGACGGCTACAGCGACGTGATTGTCGGCGCGCCCCGCTACGACAACGGCTACGCCTTTGTCTACCACGGCTCGGCGGACGGGCTGGCGACCGACCCGGCCTGGAGCGATTCCCGGAGCGTCGGCGCCACGCCGGCCGAGTTCGGCACCAGCGTGAGCACGGCCGGCGACGTCAACGGCGACGGCTACGCCGACGTGATTGTCGGGGCGCCCCGCTGCGAAGAAAGCACGAACGGCGGCGGGGTCTTTGTCTACTACGGCACGAACGGCGGGCTGCAGTCCTCGCCGGGCTGGAGCGCCTTGGCCGGCCGGGCGGGGGCGTACTTGGGAACCTCGGTCGCCACCGCCGGCGACGTGAACGGCGACGGCTACAGCGACGTCCTCGCCGGCGCGCCCCTCTACGAAGCCAGCACCGGGTGGGCCCTGGCCTACTACGGCTCGGCGTCCGGACCGGCGGCCAGCCCCAGCTGGAGCATATCGGGCGGCGGCGGCTACGGCGCGGCGGTCGGGCCGGCCGGCGACGTCAACGGCGACGGCTACGCCGACGCCCTCGTCGGCAGCTATCTTTCCGGAGCCAGCTACGGGCAGGCCGCGGTCTACTACGGCGCGGCCGCCGGGCTGGGCGCGACGGCGGCCTGGTCCGCGACGGGCGACCAGTTCAACGGGAATTATGGCGCCGCCGTGGACACGGCCGGCGATGTGGACGGCGACGGCTACGCCGACATCCTGGTGGGGATGCCGAACTATAGCAACGGCCAGCCCTCGGAAGGAAAGGCATTCGCCTACTATGGCGGCGGGGACGGCATCGCGGCGGCGGCCGGCTGGACCGAGGACGGCCCGCAGGACGGGGCCCTCTTCGGCCTGACGGCCAGCACGGCCGGCGACGTGAACGGCGACGGCTACGCCGACGTGGTCGTCGGCGCGCCGAACTTTGATTTTTCCCCCTTTACCGACATAGGCGCGGCCTACCTCTACCTGGGCTCGGCGGATGGGCTGGCTGCTGCGCCGAGCTGGGATGTCTGGGGAGGCCAGGGCGGGGCCGCTTTCGGCATCGCGGTGAGCACGGCCGGCGACGTCAACGGCGACGGCTATGACGATGTGATCGTCGGCGCGTACCTCTATGACAATGCCGTCACCGGCGGCAAGGCCTATCTCTTTTACGGCAGCGCGAGCGGGCTGTCGACTACCCCGGCCTGGGAGACCGGGGGCGGCCAGGCCGGCGCCAGCTACGGCGCCGCGGTGGCCGGGGCCGGCGACATCAACGGCGATGGGTACGGCGACGTGATTGTCGGCGCGCGCACCTATAACAACGCCACGGAGGGCGGGCGCGTCTTTGCCTACTACGGCGGGTCGGCCGGCTTGCCCGGTTCCCCCAACCTGGTGCTCATCCCCCCCACTGCCCAGGCCGGGGCCTGGTTCGGCAATGCGGTCGCCACGGCCGGCGACGTCAACGGCGACGGCTACTCGGACGTGATCGTCGGCGCTCCCTTCTACGACAACGCCACCGGCGGCGGCCGGGCCTGGGTCTACTACGGCACGCCCACCGGTCTCTCCGTTACCCCCGGCTGGACGGCCACCTCCTCGCCGGCGCAGGCCGGGTGCCTGTACGGCGCCTCTGCCAACACCGCCGGCGACCTGGACGGCGACGGCTACGCCGAGATCATTGTCAGCGCGCGGACCTATGACAACGGCCAGACTGACGAGGGGCGGGTCTTTGTCTACCAGGGCACCGCGAGCGGCCCCTCCGCCAACCCCGTTTGGACGATGGAGAGCAACCAGGCCAACGCCCAGATGGGCAGCGCCGTGGGCACGGCTGGCGACGTGAACGGCGACGGCTACGCCGATGCTGCCATCGGCGCCTATCTCTATGACAGCCCGGGACTCACCGACAACGGCCGGGTCTATTTCTGGTACGGCGGGAACCCTGGCCTGCCCGGCCCCACCTGGAACGGCGATTCCTCCAGCGGGCGCTTTGGCAGCGCGGCCGGCACGGCCGGCGACACCAACGGCGACGGCTACGCCGAACTCCTCGTCACCGCACGCAACTATGGTGCGAACCGCGGCCGCGCCTATGCTTTTTACGGCAACAACGCCGAGGGGCTGGACCTGCGTCCCCGGCAGCTGCGCGCCGACGGCAGCGCGCCGGTCGCCCGCCTGGGGCTGTCCGGCGCCGGCCAGTCGGCGCAGCTGTCCTTGCACGGACGCACCCCGCTGGGCCGCGCGGACGTCAAAGTGGAATGGCAGGCCGCCCCGCTGGGCGAGCCGTTCGGTGGGCCAAACACCGTCCACGGCGTCGGCGCCGACTGGACCGACACGGGGACCGGCGGCGTGGTTATGGCCGAGCTCGCCGGCGGGCTGGCGCCGCAGACGCTCTACCACTGGCGCGCGCGCCTGGTCTACCGGCCGGGTGTGCTGGGGACGCCGGCAAGCCGCTGGGTGACCACTCCCTGGAACGGCTGGCCCGAGGGGCGCTTCCGCACCATCGCCAACCAGGCCCCCACCGCGGCGGCCGACAGCTACACCGGCCCCGAAGACCAGGTCTTGACGGTGGCCGCCCCGGGCCTCCTGGCCAACGACAGCGACCCCGACGGCGGCCGTCTCACGGCCGTGCTCGACATCGACCCGAGCTACGGCAATGTCGTGCTGCTGCCCGACGGCTCCCTGGTCTATACGCCCTCCCTCAACTGGAACGGTACCGACCAGTTTACCTACCATGCCAGCGACGGATACGCCCAGTCTAGCGTGGTCGCGGTGACGCTCGTCATTACCCCGGTCAACGACGCTCCGCTGGCGCTCGCCGACAGCTACGATACGGACGAGGACATACCCTTGCAGATCGCCGCTCCCGGCGTCCTGGCCAACGACAATGACTTTGACGGCGACCCGCTCACCGCGATCCAGAACGGCCAGCCCAACTACGGCTCGCTGGCCCTCGCGCCCGACGGCAGCTTTGTCTACACACCGCCGCTCAACTATAACGGGGTGGACTACTTTACCTATTGGGCCACCGACGGCTACGTCAACTCGGAACTGACAATCGTGACGATCAACATCGCCACGGTCAACGACCCGCCGGTCGCCATCTCCGACACGGCCGGGACGACGATCGACACGCCGGTGGTCGTCGACGTGCTGGCGAACGATACGGACCCCGACGCCGACCCGCTGAGCATTGTGGACGTGACGACGCCGGCGCATGGCAGCGCGGCGATCAGCGGCACGGCCGTGGTCTACACCCCCGCGGCGGGCTACGTCGGCGCGGACCAGTTCGACTATGCCGCCGCGGACGGCCAGGGCGGGACAGATACGGCCACCGTCTATATCACGGTGCGGACGGTGAACCAGCCGCCGGTAGCGGTCGACGACAGCGTCACGACGACGGTGGGGGCCGCCGTGGTCGTTCCCGTGCTCGCCAACGACACGGACCCGGACGACGACCCGTTGAGCATTGTGGACGTGACGGCGCCGGCGCATGGCATGGCGGCCATCAGCGGGACGGTGGTGGTGTATACGCCCACCGCCGGCTATTCGGGGACGGATGGGTTCGATTACACAATCTCGGACGGCTTTGGGGGCACCGACACGGCCCATGTGGCGGTCACGGTGATCGATACGAACAACCCTCCTGACGCCGTGGACGACGCGGCCGGGACGACGGTGAACCAGTCGGTGAGCATCGCGGCCCTGGCCAACGACACGGACCCGGACGACGACCCGCTGAACATCGTCTCGGCGACGGTGCCGGCGCACGGCACGGCCGTCGTCAGCGGCACGGTGATTGTCTACACCCCGACCACGGACTATATCGGTGCCGACGGGTTCGATTACACCATCTCGGACGGCCGTGGCGGTACGGACACGGCGTCCGTCGTCGTGACCGTGCGGGAGACGAACCAGCCGCCGGTAGCGGTGGACGACAGCGCCGTGACCCTGGTCAACACGCCGGTCGGGATTGCCGTGCTGGCCAACGATACGGACGCCGACGGTGATCCGCTGAGCATCCTCTCGGCGACGGTGCCGGCGCACGGCACGGCCGTCGTCAGCGGCACCGTGGTCGTCTACACCCCGGCGCCGGGCTATATCGGCGCGGACGGGTTTACCTACACGGTCTCGGATGGACAGGGCGGCACGGACACGGCTGCCGTCAGCATCGCCGTGAGCGGGCAGCTCTACCGGGTCTATCTGCCGCTCCTGGAGCGTCCGTAGCCCTCGGCGCGGCGATCGCCAGACTGGGTTCTGGGGAGCGGCCCGGGCAGGTTGTCCGGGCCGCTCCTCTTGACCGCGGCAGACTGGCGGTAACGTATCTCTAGTTCAGGATTTTCCATGCCAAACAGTGGTCTCACTTGTGCTATACTGCAGCTGCCAAGCAAACAGAATAGACAAGGAGACCACTGCGATGACCAGTATACCACATTCTGTCCCCGATGGCTTGCCCTGCGATCCAGACGATTTGTCCAGTCGATTCCGGGTCTTCCGCGCCCTCTACGGTTCGGTTGTACACGCAGCGCAGGAGGCCTTCCGCACCGGGCTGCAGGAACTGCTGGATC
>Ga0302251_1000230_pt1 | contig 64108 bp, 52 predicted proteins | sample AAG_RA_Gln_MG_FD_193534 | JGI IMG/M metagenome (GOLD analysis project Ga0302251, IMG submission 193534) | Enriched activated sludge microbial communities from anaerobic digester in WTTP, New Holstein, Wisconsin, United States - AAG_RA_Gln | ecosystem: Engineered > Bioreactor > Anaerobic >... | reverse complement strand
CCTACCGACTACCGCAACAAGGGCAGGCAAATGCCTCGCCCTTACCTCGCCTCCCTGCCGGGGCGGCGAGGTGGTGGCCGGCCGCGTCCCCCCGCCGGGCCGCGCCGTGGGGCCGGTGCGCCCCTGCCGCCGCGGGTCGGCCGGCCGCTTCCCCCCTGGGCGCGCCGTGGGTCTACCGCGCAGAGACGTTCTATTTGACCACAGCGCCGATTGGTAGTAGAATAAACGTATGGGAAAATACCGGCTTGGCGGCCGGCCTGAATGGACAGGGAGGTTCACGATGCCGTACAATCCTGCTGTACATCACCGCCGTTCGATCCGCATGAAAGGGTACGATTACACCCAGCCTGGCGCCTATTTCATCACGATCTGTACGCACCGCCGGGAATGGCTGTTCGGACACGTTCGCCATGGCGAGATGCAGTTGTCTCCCCTGGGGCGCGTGGTGGCCGCCCGTTGGCAGGCCCTCCCACGCACCTTTCATGTGAGATTGGACGAGTGGGTGGTGATGCCCAATCACGTGCACGGGATCATCTGGATCTTGCAGGGGGAGGCTGCCTCTGCAGCGGGCGCGGGCGCTGCGGCGCCCCAAACGCGCGTGGGGAACGACGGCCGGCCTCGCGGCCCCGCACGCGGCTCCGTGGGCGCCATCGTCGGCAATCTGAAGTCGGTGTCCACCCGGCGTAGCAACCGCATCCGCCGCACACCGGGAGCACGCCTTTGGCAGCGCGACTACTGGGAGCATATCGTCCGCAACAAGTGGGCCTTGCGGCGGATCCGCGCCTATATCCGCAACAATCCCCGCCGCTGGGAACGTGACCGCAACAGGCGCCGCCCCAAGCGCCCTTCCAGGCGTTCCCTAGGGCTGCGGCTCTGCCACGTGCGCGAAGAGTAGGGCCCCCTTGTAGCAGGCCGGCCGGCGGGAGGATGCCCCACCGCCGGCCGGCTCTGGTCTCTTTGCTGCCTCACTCCCCGCTTGTCACGGTGAACGTCCCGCCATCGCTTCGCCCAAACACCTCGGGAAAGTACATCTGATACGCGAGCGCGGGCATCACCAGAAATTCGCCGGGCACGGCCGGCCGGACCATATAGGTGTATTCGTAGGTGCCGCGCGGCAGATAGCTGGCAAAGAGCACCACCTTCTCGTCCCGCATCTCGGTGTTGGAGAACCACCACCAACCCCAGCCGTACCGCCGGTACCACCGGCTCGTCTCCTCCGCCGTGACGTTCTCCAGCTTGGGCTTCTCCCCCACAGCGCTCGTCGTCAGCAGGCTGGTGTCTACCCCCTCGCAGCCGGCCGGCAGCGGATCCTCCACCACCACATAGTACAGGTCGCTCGGCGCGACGAGCGTCAGCTTGACCCGCACCAGCTCGCCCACCCCGGCCCCCGTAACCGGCGTGCCGTCCCCGTCCACCAGCGTGTACTCGCGCCCGACGAAGATGCCCCGGTTCAGCGCCTTGACCCGCTCTACCGGCAAATAGTAGCGCAGGTAGGCGGTATAGTAGAGCTGCCCCGCACCCGTCTGCTCCTCCCGCGGCTCATGGCGCTGGACGATCAGCCGGTTCGTCTCTTCCACCAGCAGCGCGGCAATCTCGACGCGTGTCTCGTTGGACTGGCCGAGATTCGTCTTGTTGACGTCCCCTGTGTCCAGCACCTCGCCGTTCAGGTACACGCTGTACGAATAGCTGGCCTGCATCTCGCCGCTGGACCGCATATAGGCCACCAGCCCCAGCAGCGACCAGGCGGTCGCGTTGGTCGTCCGCCAATAGCCCTCCTGGCGCGCGGCCATCAGCCAGCGCACGGCGCCGGGCAAGAGCTCACTGTCGGGCTCCAGGCGCGACAGCGCCCAGATCACGATGGCCGTCGAGCGGATGTCGGTGTTCATGTTCCAATAGTCCGGCCGCTCCTCCTCCCAGTGCGTGCCGGTGGCGCTCATGATCGCGTCGCCTGCCAGGTCGCCCAGGAGCGTCTGCATGCGCACCGGCTCCTCCGGCTCGATCAGGCTGAGGGCGACCGCCAGCGTGGCCTGCCCGTAGCGGCTCAGGAGATGGCGTTTCTCATAGAGCCCCACGGCTGGGCTCTGCAGGCCGGCAAGCTGGGCCGGCTCCAGGGTCGAGTCGTATTCGGCCAGGACGTAGAGGAGATAAGCCAGCCGGTTGGCGTCGTAGTAGGTGACGGCGGCGTTGACCGACAGGCGTGCCCGCAGATAGGCGGCCCCTCTGCGCATCACGTTCACGTCCACCGTGAAGCCGGCCCGGTGCGCCTCCAGCATCGCCTGGAGCACATAGGCCGTCAGGTAGGGGTTGCTCTCGTCCCGGATCCACCAGCCCCACCCGCCATCATAGAGCTGGTGGGCGTACAGCCGCTGCAGGGCCACGCTGACCAGCCGGGTCAGGTTCTCTTCCAGCTCGGGGTCCGCCAGGCCCATCTCGTGCAGCACCTGGTAGGTCAGCACGTTGGGCAGGAAGCGGCTCACCGTCTGCTCGACGCATTCGTAGGGGTAGTGCTCCAGGTACTTGAGCGCGTCCCGGGTCGCCGCCGTCAGGGAGCCGTTGACCTGGACGTGGAGCTCGCCCTGGGTGGGATCGAACACGGGTGGGAGTTGGACCAACTCTAGCCGCGCGCCGGCCTCGCTCAAGCGGCCGGCCGTCGCCACCACCTCGGGCGTGGAGTAGCGGTAGACCGGCAGCGTGTCGGCACGCCCGTCGAACTGGCCGCCGGCCCGCGCCGTCATCGTCACTTGCACCTGCTCCACCGCCGCGGCCGTCACCGGCCAGTCCACGCGCGCCCGGTCGTGCGGCGCGATCGTCACCGTCACGACGGCCGGCCCCTCTAGCGTCAGCCCCACCGTCTCGAGCTCCACCTGCGCCGCGAGGGGCTCGTTCGAGTTGTTGTGCACGATCGTCCCGATACGCGCCCGGTCGCCCACGACAAGGAAGCGCGGCAGGACGGAGCGCACGAGGACGTCCAGCGTCGTCAGCACGTCCACGTCGGTGCGGCCCACCCGCGTGTCGGCGGTGATGCCGATGGCCTGCATGCGCCAGGTGGTGAGGTTGTCGGGCAGTTCCACCGTCACCTGGGCGCGCCCATCGGCGCCCGTGCGCACCGCCGGTGCCCAGTAGGCCGTGTCCAAAAAATGCGAGCGGACCATCTCGTCGTCCGGGCCGCCGCCGCCTGCGCCGCCCCCGCCCTTGGCGAACGGCTCGAGCTCGCGGTTGAGCGGCTCCATCGCCACCGTCAGCGGCATGCTCGTCCGCACCGCCAGGCCGCGCTCGTACCAGAAATGCCCCAGGAGCGGCGGGGCGGACTCCTCGGCCAGCGCCAGCACCGCCAGGTCGGCCAGCCGCAATGAGAGCTCGGCCTCCACGGGGTTGCTGAAAGCGTCGGTGACCAGGATGTCGTACGTGACGGTCTGGCCCGGCGTATAGTGCAGCCCGCTGGCCATGTCCCGGTCGGGCGTCACCTGGATGTGCAGCTCCTTGACGGCGTTCGAGACGGGCAGGTTGATCAGCCCCATCTTGAACGAGGCCAGGCCGTCCGGCGCATAGGCAGCCCCCTGCACGAGAACGACCGAGACATAGACATTGGGCACAAATTCCTCGGTGATGGGGATGCGCAGCACCTCGCTGCTCCCCTGGATCTGGCGCACCGCCGTCTCCAGGATGCTGCCGCGCTCGATCGTGATCAGGGCGTAGACGGCGCCGGTGTAGGGCGAGGGGATCAGGATCTCGGCGGTGTCACCGACCTCGTAGCTGCGCCGGTCGGCGACCAGGTCGATGCGGTTGTTGCTGTCCCGCCGCCAATAGGTTCGCGTGCCGCCCCAGGCCCAGAAAAAGGCGCTGGAGCGGACCTCGTTCCCGCGGGCGTCGCGCCCGCTGACCTGCACGCGGTAGGTGCCCCCCTGGGTTGGAGTCAGCCGGGCGGTCGCCCGGCCGTCGGCGCCGGTCGTCGCCGTCGTGGTGTACACGGGTGTCTCTTTGACCTGCCATGTCCAGTAGTAGAACCCGTCGTCCTCCTGCCGCTTGACGCTGTACCACTCGCGCTGGAGCAGGACCAGCGTCAGCTGCGTGTCGGCCGCCGGCTCGCTGTCCCAGTCCACGGTGAGGAGGTCGATCTCTTTCGGCTTGCCGGCCTGCACCAGGTAGCCCTGCGGGGCCACGCCGATGTAGAACTGGCCCCGGTGGACCACGACGGCGCTGCGGCTGCTCACCTCCTGCCCGCTGACGTCGGTCACGGTGGACTCCAGGGTATAGACCTGGCTCCGCGCGTTGCGCTCGATGTCGGCGGTCACCTGGTAGGTTGCGCGGCCGTCCTCGTCGGTCTTGACGTCGCCCTCGGCGATCAGCCGGCCGAAGCGGTAGGTCGTCTCCCGATCGTAGGTGTCCTCATAGTCCCAGGCGCCGTACCAGGGGTCGTGGTCGCTCCAGCTGTACCACGGGCACTGCCGCCCGCGGGGGCAGTCGTAGGAAAAGGTATAGTCGCGGCTCATGACGGTCCAATGTACCGCCGCGTCGGCCACCGGGCCGCCAAAGTAGTAGGCGGCCAGCGTCGTCACGTCGATCGTTTCCTGGGCCGCATAGTTCGCCCGCGCCGGCTCCACGGTCACCTGGTACTCGGGCTTTTTGTATTCGGCCACGAGAAAGGTGGTGTAGCCGTAGGCCTCCCACCAGTCGGCGCTGCCCATATAGACCCGATAGGTGCCCAACGCCGCCTCCCCGGCCAGCGCCAGCTCCCCGTTGAGCGTGCCCATGTCGTTCAACGGGAGGACCTCGCTGTAGATCACCTTGCCCTTGGGGTCGTTGACACGCACCAGCAACTGGGTCTTGTCGCTGATCGTGTAATGGGCGTCGTCGTCGTGGCGCAGGAGGCCCTTGAAGTAGACGGTCTGCCCCGGGCGGTAGAGTGGCCGCTCCGTGTACATGTAGCCGCGGAGCCCTCCGGGGCTGTAGTCATAGTCCACGTCGAAATCCCAGGCCGAGATGCCGCTGGACCAGGTGCTCATGGCGATGCCGAAGTCGTCCTGGCCCGGCCGGCCGGCGACGGCGAAGAAAGCGCGCGTCGAGCTGGAGGTGCCGATCGTATCGTCGCTGTACAGCCCCGCCGCGTCGGTGACGCCGCTGGCGGCCGGCGTGGTGCTGGCCGTGTGCAGGTTCAGCGCCAGGTTGGCGACAGGCCGGCCGGTCGCCAGGTCGGTGGCCCAGACCCGCGTCTGCTGCGGCGACTGCTTCACCGTCAGGTTGAGCCGCGAGCGGGAGAAGAGGAAAAAGGAGGGGTCCTTGACGCCCGGCGCGGTCAGCTTGAGCAGGTAGAGCCCCGTGGGCAGCCGCTCTCCCTGGGCGCCGGTCAGGTCGATGTGGGTCATCAGTTTGACGTTGGCCGGGGCGCTCACCGGCATAGTCCACTGCTTGACCAGGTTCTCAGCCTTGGGTGTAAAGCCGCGGACCGAGGTGTTCCCGTAGGATTGGAGTGACATAAAGTCTGCCGGGCTGATACGGTGCAGCGTCAGGGTCAGATAGTCCACGTTGCGGTAGGAGGCATAGACGAGTGTTTCGGTATAGGCGTTGAACACACCCGTCCGCCCGCCCGTGTTGAAGTAGGCGTCGGGCGAGAGGTTGGCCGTGGTAAAGCGCAGGACCGCCGCTTTGCCCACCGGGACGCCATAGTACTCGGGCGCGGCGGCCGAGACGGTAAAGGTGTACACCGTCCCCGCGGCGGTGGGAAATTCGACCTGGGCCACATTGCGGCAGTCGTTCCAGTGCACGGACACGTCGGTGATCGGCACGGTGGGGGTGATCGTCACGAAATTAAGAAACCCTTCCCGGCGCATGGGGCTGGCGTAGACGACCTCGATGGTCCAGTACTGGCCGCGGGTGACGCGGTTCACTCCCGGGTTGGCGATCGTGGTAAAGGACCAGCGCGTCTCGCTCGCCAGTGCCATCGTCCCGGCCCGCGGCCGGGCCCCGGTGCTGACGGCGGCCGTGTACCGGGTGCCGCGGGCCAGCGGCTCGGTCGGCACAAAGGCCATGGTCTCGGGCGCGGTGGGCGTCTCCCCGCCGCTCCAGCGGAAACGGCCGGACACGGTCTGGTCGCCGGCGCGGAGCGCAAAGTGCTCCTGCGCCGAGGTATGGTCCATCGGCTGGTTAAAGGTCACGCTGATGGCCTGCCCCACCAGGATGCACGACGCCCCCTGCCTGGGCGTATAGGCGCGGACGGCCGGCCCGAGGGTAGCAAAGGACCAGGTGTAGCCGGCCGGCAGCAGCCCGCCGAGGCTGTCTTCCAGGCCGGCCGCGACGGTGGCCGTGTACTGGGTAGCGGGCAGAAAGCCCCCCGTGGGGCGAAAGGTGTAGATGGAGGTGCTTAGCCACGCGCCCTCGCCGCGCGTGGTGGGTGTGATCGTCAGCGGCTGGGGCAGGCTCCCCAGGTCGTCGAGGTAAGTCAGCGGCACAACGGGCCGGTTGAAGACGACGGTGACGACGGTGTTGGGGTCGAGCCCGCGGGTGTTGGGGGCCGGCTGGACCTCGCGGACCTGGAGAAAGCCCACGGCGTGAAAGTCGAAATAGACCCCTTCGGCCAGCGGCGTGCCGGCCGCGTTTCGCGCCGTCGCGGCGAGGGCGACGCGATAGCCCTGGCCGCGGACCAGCGGGTCGCGGGGTGTGAACGACAGGGTATGGTCGTCGCTCCAGGCAAAGGTGCCGGTGACGGTGGGCGAGATCCCAAAGGCCGCCTCGGTGCTGGCCCGGTCCATGGGCTGGTCAAAGGCGAGGGTGATGGGCGCGTCGAGCGGCAGCTCCTCGCCCCACGAGGGGCTGAAGTAGAGCAGGCGCGGGGCCGGCAGGGGGAGGTCGGCCAGGTCCACGGGGGTGGGCGCGGCAGTGGGCGGGACCGGCGTGGCGGTCGGCGGAGGCGTCGTGGGGCTGGGCGGGTGGGTCGGCGGGGCCGCGGTGACGGTGGGCGGGCCGGCCGTGGGGGCCGGCGCGAGCTGGCAGGAGCTCAACAGCATGCTGAGCAGGATGAGGAACGCGAGCGCCCGCCTCGCCTGCGGCCATTTTTGGGAATCCATCGCTGTACCTCCGGCTCCTCCACTGTGCCTGGCGTCTCGGTCTATTGTACCGCGTTTTCGGGGTAAGGTCAATTGTCCCCGGGCCTTCTCAGGGCCCTATCCGGATCACGGCGGGGACTACCCTTCCAGCACCGCCCCCTCGACGATCGCGAACCGTCCCGCCGCGCAGTCGATCTCGGCCGTCAGGCCGTACGGCAGCACCATCATCGGGTCGGTGTGCCCGAAATCCATGCGGGTGACAATCGGCAGCTCCGTCAACCCTTCCTCCTCGGCCGCCACCTGGAGCAGCGCCGCATCGTACTCGGCAAAGTGTTCGGGCGGCACCGGCCCGCCCGGCCGGCCGAAGAGGATGCCGCTCAGCCGCCGCAGGATGCCCTGTGCGGCGAGCGTGCGCAGGTACCGCACGACGGCGGTGGGAGGGGGCGCGCCCTCGGACGTCTCCAGGAAGAGGATCGCGTCTTGCCACTGGTCCGGCCCCGGCCAGACCTCCGTCCCGCGCAGCCAGTCCAGCACCTCCATGCAGCCGCCGACCAGGTGTCCCCGGCGCACCCCGGTTCCCTGGAGAAAGCGCCACCCGGTGGAGGGCTGCAGCGCGCGCCGGCGGGACTGGTTCGCGGGGTCGGCCCAATCCAGGTGCTCGACCGTCCACCCCGCGCGGTTGGGCTCCACCGTCCCGATGGGGGCTGCCGAAAAGATCGTCCGGCGTACCGCGTCCACCATGTAGGAAAACAGCCCGCAGTTCTCGCCAAAACCCGCCATGATCGCCGGACCGTAGAACGAGACCAGGCCGGCCTTGAAGCAGGCCATGTGCGTGACCGTGGTGTCCGAGTACCCCAGGAACACCTTGGGGTGGGCGCGGATGACTTCCAGGTCGATGTACGGCAAGAGACGGATCGAATCGTCGCCGCCAATGGTCGAGATAATGCCTTGGATGGAGGGGTCGGCGAACGCCTCCATCAGGTCGTGGGCGCGGGCCTGGGGATTGCTCTGCAGCCAGGCGTCGTCGCGGAGGGCGTGCCGCGCCTCGGCGACCTCGAGCCCGAACTCGGTTTGGAGCTGCGCCTTGCCGGCCTCGTAGCGCTGCGGAAAGACTGCCGGCCCGCCCCACGAGAGCGAGATGGCGGCGACGCGGTCGCCGGGGTGGAGCTGGCGGGGTTTGATCATGGTTTTCTTGCCCGCAGTGTGAACAGGAGCGGCAGCTTGCCGGCGTACTGCGGAAGCGAGTACGAGCGCGCCGGCCCCTCGACCATGCCCGGGTAGGCCTTGTAAAACAGGTGGTCGTACTCGTGCAGGAACTCGAGCGACAGGCCGGCCGCGAGCACCGCGTTCACAATGTCGCTCACCGACCACTGCCACTCGTAGGAGGGGTGCTGCGGAACGTAGCTGGCGTCGGCATAGTCGGCGTCGCCGACGTCCCAGCGGGTCGGCTCCGGCGAGTGAAAGTAGGGGTAGGTGATCGCCAGCTCGCCGGCCGGCGTCTCTTCCATCACATGGGAAAAGGGGTGCGATTCCAGCAGGTACAGGATACCCCCCGGCCGCATGAAATGTGCGGCGACCCGCGCCCATTCCTCCAGATCCCGCAGCCAGCAGAGCACGCCGCGGGAAGTGTAGACGATTTCGAACTGGCCTTTGAGGATGCCTGGCAGCTCATAGACATTGGCCTGGAGAAAAGTCGCCGAGAGCCCTAGCTCCTGCTGGAGCCTCCGCGCCTGGGCCAGCGATTCGGCCGAAAAGTCCACCCCGGTGACGATGGCCCCCTGGCGCGCCCATGAGAGGGTGTCGGTGCCGATGTGGCACTGCAAGTGCAGCAGCGTCTTGCCGCGGACGTCGCCGACCTCGCGCAGCTCGATCTCGTCGAGGGCGCTGCCGCCCTGCCGGAGGAGGGCCACCTCCTCATAGGCCCGGGCGTGGATGGGGGCGATCTCGTCCCAGAGGGACTGGTTGGCCTGTTCGGCGTGGGCGAAGGGGTTGGGCATGTCGTCTCCTTTGGAGTGCAGCAGCAAAGCTACCGCACCCGCTGCGGCAAGGAACTTTGTGCGGAGGATCCACGTCCGGCCGGCAGCACAGATCAACCATGGTCTGGTCAAAAAGACACGCATCTGCGGACAAGATCCACGGCGCGGGCGACGCCATCCTCGGCGGCGATGCGCTTGCCGAGTCCCCTGGCCTGCGCGCGCATCGCCTCGTCGCCGGCTGCGGTGCGCATAGCCTCCGCCAGTTTGCGTGCCGTCAGCCGCTGCGCCGGGATCGGCCGGGGTCCGGCGCCGAGCCGGTGCACCTGCCGACCCCAGAAGGGCTGGTCGCTGGTAAAGGGGATGACGATATTGGGCACGCCGGCCCGCAGTCCGGCCCCGGTAGTTCCAGCCCCACCGTGGTGGATGACGGCGGCGGCCCGCCGGAACAGCCAGGGGTAGGGCGCCTCGGCCAGGGGAAAGATGCCTTGCGGGAGTTCCTGGGGGCGCCATCCCGCTCCGACGACAACGGCGCGCTGCCGGGTCTCCTGCAGGGCGGCGAGCACCTTCTTCCTAAAAGAATCTGGATTGCGGCTCCTTGTGCTCCCCAGGCCGACCACGACCGGGGCGGGGCCAGACTCCAGGAAACGCACAAGCTCTGCCGGCGGCTGCCACTCTCCCTGCCCTCCCAGAAACCAGTAGCCGGTGACGTGCACGTCGTCAGGCCAGTCGGCGGGCGGCGGAACCACGCTGGGGCTGAAGGCGTACAGGATCGGCGTGCGCCGCGCGAGCCGGGCATCGAAAGGCCATTCGGTGAGCGGGGGCAGGTGTGGGTTCTTGCGGCGGACCCATCCGTACAGGAGCCGCCCACCTTGCCAGAACGTCTGCGTCACGAGCTCGTGGGTCAGCCGCCGGTAGCCGCCGCCGAGCTTGAGGTCGGGAAAGGGTAGGCCGGGGAACGCGGCGGTCGGGGCGAACACGGGAAAGAACTGGGCGGAAAAGTCGGGGACGCCCAGCGCTATGGCCGCTTCGTGGCCGGCCGTAGTCAGCAAAAAGGTGTGGACGATGACGTCGGCGCCCTCACAGGCGGCACGCGCCTGCTCCGCGACGCGCGCCGCCAGCGGCAGGACGAACCTTGACATGGCCGCGATCATCCGGGGCCAGTTTCTCCCTGCCCGATCGACGAGCTCCCGGACCAGGCGGCCCGGATCGCCCGGCAGTACCACGCACTCCAGCCCGTGGGCCTGGGCCAGGGCGGCGAACGGCTCCGGCGCGGCCAGGCAGACACGGTGGCCGGCCTGGAGCAACCCGCTGCCCAGCGCTACAAAGGGTTCGACGTCCCCGCGGGAGCCATAGGTCAACAGCGCGATGCGCATTCTCAAACTCTGGCATCTCAGGCAGATGGTCTCTTGTACGGTGTCGACGATCGCATCAGCCAGCCTGGGTCGGGGTCTGCTTCTCATACGAGGCCGGCGATGCGCCGGTGCCTCTTGAGGAGCAGCAGCTTCTCCAGGGTGATAACGCCGGCCCATTCGCGACGGGCCGCCGGCCAATCGTTCGGAAAGGCATCGCCCCATGACCACGTGGGCGCCCAGGAGCCATCGGCACGCTGCGAGGCAATCTCGTAATCCAGGTTTACCGCCACGGCCGCTTCGCGTCCTGCCATCCATGGAGAGCCCGGATCAGGGACAACCTGCAAGGGGCGCAGGCCATACTCCTCCCATCGGGCCGGGTCGTAGACGATCATCCCATCGATCCGCCAAGCCAGCTCCCGGCGGATGGGCTCGCGAACATCCTCCGGCAGATCCCGGGTCTGCAGCAGGCGCAGGCAGCAGAGCAGGTCGTGCATTCTGATGTCCTTTGGCGCGGACAAGTGGCTGATCACCCGGCCGGCCGCCAACGAAAGGATGTCGGCGGGGACTCGTTCCCGGTAGTCATACAGGTAGCCCAGTATCTCGGCCGTGGGGTTGAGGGAGAAAACGTCGAACGTGTCCTCCCGGCCGGCCTGGTTCCACCACGGCGCGTGAGGGCTGCGCTCGGCCGAGCGCGGGATGATCCGCCAATGGCCCTCTTCTTGATCCAGCGTCTGCAAAAAGTAGGCCATGCCCGCGGCGGCCAGGTCTCCGCCGGCCTCCGCCCGGGTGGCGCGGACGACCTGGAAGGCGATCGACGTGCACAGGGCGGAGCTTTCGGCGGCCCGCAGGTCAGGATCGAGGGCGTGGCCGTACCCGCCGTCGGCGTTCTGGTAGCGCCCGAGGGCGTCGAACACGGCCTCGCCGGGTCCCCCGTCAAAGGCGTGGTGTAGCCTGGCGATTTCGAGCGGGCGCGCTGTCGTCTCGATGAACCGCCGCGCGGACTGGAAGGATTCCTGGGTTAGCATTGGTGGTGTCATCTCTCACCTCGCATCCTGGGTGCGCAGAGTCTCTACAAATTGGCGCGGCGTGACCACGGGGATGCCCTCGTATTCGTGCAGTATCAGCAAGTCCTGGTCGCCGCTTACAAGATAGTCGACGCTTCCCGCGCTCGCGCAGGCAGCCACTGCGTCGTCTTTGGGGTCCCGCGTCACGTTGGGCGGATGAGGGCGGTCGGGGATTATTTCCGCCCGGGAAAGCAGGGCGGCAAGGATTGTCTCCAACTCCTCTTCTTCTAACCGCAGGCGCGTGGCAATGCGAGGATAGGAAAGGGTATGGAGCAACTCTTCGACCAAGTAGGGCGAAGTTACCAGGGTAAAGTGCCCGGCGATCCAGGCGTCCAAAATCTGGCCCGGTGCTCCCCCGGCTGCCACGAGCCCACTGACCAGAACGTTGGTGTCTACCACAGCCCTAATCGCCATCAGCCCGGCAACTCCGTAGCTGGTAAAACTCGTTCCGCGCTTGCTCGACCAGCGGCTCCAGATCCTCAAGGTCTTTGGGTGCCATCCGCATACGGACGCGTTCGACCACCTCGCGCAGGTCTTTTCCAGGCGTCTGCCGCCGGAGTGCCTTCAGCAAGAGAAAGTCGGCTATACTGACAATGGCAGCAGCCGGTTCGCCGAACTTTTCCACAACATATTCGGCTTGTCCGTATTCGACTTCGTTCAGGACCCTTTTGATGCGGGTACGCAGGTCGGAAGAGGAAATGGTCTTGAGCATCGCTTCCTCCACTGCCAGTAATTTGTACAAGTTGATCAGATTGTGCTACTTGCATTATATCAGGAAGGGGATAGCGCGTCAATTATGACCGCGCCGGCCAGTTGCCCGGCCCGCTCCAGGTCGGCCGGCGCCTCTTCCCCCCGCGCCAGCAGCCAGGAGACCTGGTGCGGCCGCACCGCCTCCAGGAGCGACTCCCACTCTGCCCGGTTGGCCACCGGCTTGCCGTCCCGTGTCTGCCAGCCGCGGGCCTGCCAGCCGCGGACCCACGACGAAGCGCCTTCGACCAGGTACTTGGCGTCCGAGTAAAGGACAACCCGGCAGGGCTTTTTCAGCGCCCGCAGCGCCGCGGCAGCGCCCTGCAGGAGCAGGGCGTTGACGGAGGTTCCCGCCTCGCCGCCGCTGAGCTCGCGCACGGTATCCCCCGTGCGCAGCACCGCGCCCCAGCCCCCGTGCCCCGAGGCCTTGACGGAGATTTCGACGGCCGGCCGGCCGGCGGTGTCAGGCTCGCGCACGTCCGGCGCACCCGGCCCCCGCGAGAGCCCCCGGCGGGCCTCTGTCGCCAGCCAGTCGGCGCGCTCGTTCAGCGGATGGCCGGCGTGTCCTGGCAGCCAGTGCCAGGTGACCTCGTGCCGCTGTGTCAGCCCGTGCAGCACGCGCCAGAGATCCTCGTTCTTGACCGGGCTGCCGTCCCGGAGCTGCCAGTCGCGGCCTTCCCACCCCGGGATCCACTCGGTGATGCCCCGGCGCAGGTACTGGGAGTCAGTGTGCAGCTCGACCCGGCAGGGGCCCAGGAGCCCCTCGAGGAGGGCCAGGGCCGCCGCCGCGGCCTGCAGCTCCATGCGGTTGTTGGTGGTGGTGGGATCGTTGCCGCTGAGCACCCACTCGCGCCCGTCCAGGCGCACGATAGCGCCCCAGCCGCCGGGGCCGGGGTTGGGGTCACAGCCGCCGTCGGTGTAGACGTCGGCATGCGGGGGGGGTGTGCCGTCCTGTTCCATACGGCTGACCTCGTCAGGTTGCCCTTTGCCTATGCCGAGTGCAAGTCCCACAACGCCAGACCCTAGGGCTCGAATTGCAGCGCGAGCCCCACCTCGTCGTCATACATCTTGCCGTCGCGCACGAACCCCAGCCGACGGTAGAAGCCTTCCGGGCTGCCCAGCCCCTCGCCGCAGCTCGTCGTCAGGGTATTGGTGGCCCCCGGCCGTGTCTTCACATACTCGATCAGCAGATCGAGCGCTCTGCGGGCAAAGCCCATCCGCTGGTACGGCGCGGCGACCATGAGCCGCCACAGAAAGTAGCCCCACCCCTCCGGAGAGTCGTGCAGCATCAGAAATCCGACGGGTGTCTCGTCGGCATAGATCGCCCGGAACCAGGCATTGGCCGCATAGTGGGCCTCGGCGATGGAGAGGGCGTTGGGGGCCACCATGTGCTTCTGGGGCGGCAGCAGCGCGTTGCTCAACATCATGACGGGGAACAGGTTGTCCAGGGTGATCTCGCGCAGGGTGACGACCGAGGCGGACTTCACGGTGGGTTCCACCTTGGGCAGCCAGCCGGGGATGGCCGCCCGCTTCTCCCACAGCTGGCGCATGATCTGCATGTGGCCGAGGTGGGTGCCGGTGTGCTCCAGGGCGTGGGCCAGGGCCCAGCCGACGGTGCACGGCCGGCCGTCGCGCGCGGTGCGCGGCGCCTGCAGGTCCGCCGGCGTCAGGGCCGCCAGCACCTCCCGGGCGCACCCCTCCGCTTCGTCCAGGAGCCGCCCCAGCGCGGCGGCGTCGAGCCCGGCGGCGCGAAACTCGGCCTCGCGGTCGCGGTCGGAGGGCCGCCCGCCGGCCACCTCGCCGATCCAGTAGCGCTCGGCGCCGGCCGTGTGGGCCGCTAACACGGCCAGCGAGTTCATCTCTTTGCCGGGCACCCAATCCAGGGCGTCCTGGGGCAGGCCCGTGAGGGCCTGGGCCATATCCTGATGCAGGTCGTGCAGGCGGTCGGCAAGGTCGCTGAAAAAGGGCTGCATGGTCGTTCACTCTCCTTGAAAGCGCTCGTCAGAGCGTACGGTCCGCACCTGACCGTGGGCCTTTTCGAGCCACCCGGCGCGGGAGCGCCGGGGCCGGTCGAACTCGGCGACGTACGGCTTGATGTCGAGGAGCGGCGTACCGTCCAGGATATCCACGCTGCCCAGCCGCAGGACGTTTCCCTCGCGGCCCAGCAGCCGGACGATGGACAGCCCGACGGGGTTCGGTCGCGTGGGCGCGCGGGTGGCGAAGACGCCGTGGGGCGCGGTGTCCAGAAAGGGGGTCACCGTCAGCCGGGGCCGGCCGGCCTGGTGCAGGTGATAGAGCAGGATGATATGGGAAAAACCCTCCAGGTCCTGGAGACCGGCCGCGAACTCGGGCCAGACCTCGGCCGTGCCCGCGGCGCCGGCCGCGCCGGTAGGCTGGATCGGCATATCCCGCGGGTCTTGAAAGGGGCTGTGGATGACGCCGATGGGGTGGTAGGCGATCTCCGGGTCGGACCGGTCTTTTTCGGGGGCGGCCGGCACATTGAGCGAGATCAGCAGCAGGTCGGCCGGGCCCGTGTTCTCGTACGCGTGCTCCTCGCCGGCGGCGACGCGCACAATCATCTCGGGCCGGATTGGAAGGCGCTGCTCGCCCACCGTGACAGTTCCTTCTCCGCTGAGGAAGCAAAAGAGGTGGCCGTAGTCGTCGCGGTGAGGGGCAAAGGCGCCGCCCGGCGCGACGCGGGTCAGTACGACCTTGATCCTGCCGTCCAGGATCGTCTTGCCGTAGACGCCGTGGGCCGTATCGGGGCGGATGGGGAGCCATGCGGTTTCGGCCATCGTTGTCCTCCTCGCTCTCCATGATCGCACAGAGTGGCGAAAAGCGCAAGTCGCCCGAGATATGGTTGACTTTCGCGCACGAAGAGGGTATACTGGCAGAGGGATCTAGCTAGGGTGCATCCCCACGGCAGCGGAGCCGTTGGCAGTCCGGAAAAGACAGGAGGAGAATCATGAAACTCAGCGCACCCAAGATCATCACCTTTCTGGTCGCCGTCGTGATCGCGGTCCTCGGCATCATCGCAAGCTTTATCGGCACCTTCCAGCCCTACGCCCTGTGGATTGTATTGGTGGCCTTTGTGCTCCTGGCCGTTGGCAACCTGTTCGAGGGGATCTAGCGCTACCGCGGGGGCCGGCCGGCGCTGCGGATGGCTCCGCGGCAGTGCTGGTCGGCCCCTTCCCCACCGTTCCGCGGGATCCCTTTGGCCCTGTCCCCGGCGGCGGCAGATTGGCGGCCCCACCTCAGTACGGGCGGCGGTGGCCTTCTCAGCGGATGTAGGTAAAGAGAATAACAGCGACCGACCCCACGGCCAGCAGCGCGGTCACCAGCGCGGCCGGCAGGCCGATCCGCTGCTCGGCCCGCACCGCGATCGTCGTCCCCACCAGCACTAACCCCATACAAGACCCCAGCACGATGTTATAGATCCATTCGGGGGCGCTCTGGACAATATCCATGATGATCAGGGGGTACCAGGGCGCCCACAGCGAGTAGCCGGTCATCCGCAGCGTGCCCTCGAAGCTGCCCTGCCCGCCGAACAACCTGCCAAGCGTCTGGATCGTCCCCGCCCCCAGGATCCACATCAAAAAGACCAGGGGGGTGAGGTAAAAGGTCTCGACCAGGTAGTAGACCTGGGGGTCGAGGATGATCCAGGGCGGGGTGAACGGCTCGAACTGGTGCAGGTGTAGCCAGACGGTCATTACCATGTAGATGAGGCAGTAGACGAGCACGCACAGCCAGCTCGGCGACGGCCGGCCGGCCCGCAGGTCGGTGTAAAGCGCCCGCGGGGCGTAAAAGGCCCGGGCAAAGTCAGACAGGCCCATTTTGACGGTACGAATCAGGTTCTTCACGGCTTCACCTCTCTACCGCTTCAATCCTCACTGGGATGCGGCCAACCCTCGCCCCCACAAGAACACCCCCAGAAATCGCTGGTGGAGATACGCTAGGTGGGGCGCGCGGCCGCCTGCTCGTGGTAGAATTGGTACAGGTCGGCGACCGTCTCGATCTGCCAGGCCCGCTCCAGGGGAACGGTGAGCCCCATCTCTTCCAGGAGGAGCAGCAGCTGAACGGCACGCAGTGAATCGATGCCCAGATCGGCTACGAGGTAGGACTCGGGCCGCACCTGTGTTACCTCGATTTCGAGGAGCCCGGCCAGCACGGCGCAGAATTCATCCTGGTTGAGCGGTTCTTTTGTCGTCACGCCGATTCTCCTGTCCTGGGCTCCGCGCGGGCCAGCTCGCGCAGCCGGTACTTTTCCACCTTGCCGGTGGCCGTCACCGGCAGCCGTGCCAGGAATCGAACCTGCTCGGGGACCTTGAATGGGGCGAGTCGCTCGCGGCAGAGGCCCAGCACCTCGCCGGCGGAGACAGACTGCCCGGGAACCAGTTCTACATAGGCCCAGACCGCCTCCCCGGCCACCGCGCTGGGCACCCCTACGACCCCGGCCTGCCGGATCGCCGGGTGGCGCTGGAGGCAGGTCTCGACCTCGGCCGGGTAGACGTTCTGGCCGCCGCGGAGGATCAGATCCTTTTTGCGGTCTACCACCCGCAGTCGGCCGTCCGCGTCCAAGTACCCGACGTCGCCGGTGTGGAACCAGCCCGCATCGTCCAACACGTGGGCAGTTAGCTCCGGGTCCTGGTAGTACCCGCTCATCATCTGCGCCGTCCGGACGACGATTTCGCCCCGTTGCCCGGCCGGTGCCGGCCGGCCAGCACTGTCCACAATGCGCACCTGGGCCCCCGGCACCGGCCGGCCCACTGTCGTGGCTGCGGCTTCCCAGGGGTCCTCGGGGCCGGTCCACGAGATGACCATGCTCTCGGCCGTGCCATAGATGTTCTGCAAACTGCAGCGGAATCGGGCGTAGAGGGCCTCGGCCAGTTCTGGCGGGCACGGCTCGGTCGAGAAGGTGACCCGGCGGACCGCGGAGAGGTCGTATCGTTCCTGCCCGGGCGTCTGCAAGAGCCATCGGTACATCGTTGGGGCTGCGGCGACCTGCGTGACCCTCTCGGACTGGATGAGCGCCAGCATCCGCCGGGGGTCGAACCGGTCTAGCAGGACCGCCCGGCCGCCGGCCAGCAGCGTCGTGACCAATCCCATGATCCCGGCAAAGTGAAAGGGCGCAAAGGGCACGAGCAGGCAGCGCAGGGGGCTGTCGGCCAGTTGCGGCCCGACCGCCGGCGTCAGCAGGCCGAGGGTACGGGCGCGGAGGTGGGCCACACCCTTGGCCTGTCCCGAGGTGCCGGAGGTGTACGAGATCAAGGCCAGGTCGTCGGGCGCGAGCGGGACGCGCCGTAGCCGACAGGATGGTGCGGCGACCTCGTTCCAGTCGATCTGCCCGGCGCGGCGGTCCAGTGTCTTGCCCGCGGCCCCGCAGACGACGACGTGGCGCAGCGCCGGAAGGTCCTGTCGCATCGCTGCCAGCATCGCCGGGTAGTCCTGGCCGTATCCGCGGCCGGTCGTGAGGACGACGCCGGCCGCGCAGTCGGCCAGGATGCGGCGCAGTTCGTCCGGCCGCAGCAGCGGGTTCAGCGGGACGTTCACGCTGCCCAGCAGCGCCGGCAGAAAGATGGGGTACACCGCCTGGGGACAGGGTGGCAGCAGCACCGCTATGCGCTCGCCCTTTTGCACGCCGAGCGTCTGCAGGCCGGCAGCCAGGTCCCGGACCGCCGTCCACACCTGCCGCCGCGTCAGCCGCTGGTCCTGGAAGACCAGGTATTCGCTGTCTCGCCGCAGGTGAAAGGACAGGGCGACGAGGGTGTGGGGAGGGAGACGGCCCAGTAGCCTGTGGGCGTTCATCCCGCGGGCTCCGGATGGGCCGCGCCGTCGCCGCAGCCCATTTCGTAGAGCCGGTAGCTCCGGTAGCGGCGCGCGCCGTACGGCCGGCCCCAGTGGGCAATCATCTGATTCATAGTCATGTTGCTCTCCAGTACCCAGGAGAACTCGATGTCGCGGTACCCTTTCGCCACTGCCTGCCGGAATAACTCGGCCAGGAGCAGCGCTTCGAATCCCTGGCGGCGGTGCTGCGGCAAGACGCCCAGGATCATCAGCCGGGCCCGGGAGATCGGGCGGGTCCGGCGCAGCCAGAGCGCCTTGAACCAGCCGCTGGGAAACAGTCGTCCCCCCAGGTGCCGGAGGACCTGGTTGGCGTCGGGCAGGGCGATGGCGATGCCTACGAGCTGGCCCTCCACCTCGACGCCCAGGGCAAGGTCCGGGTCGAGCACCCGGCGCATGCCGGCGACAAAGTGGGCAAACTCGGCGGCGGTCATCGGCATGAAATCGTAGCGTTCCGCAAACGCCCGGTGGTACACGTCCTGGGCCTGCTCCATCACGGCTTCCAGGTTCTTCCATGTGACGCGCCGCAGGCGAGCCTGGCTCCGGGTCTTGACCGCCGCTTCCAGCTGTAGGAGGGGAGGGAGCGGGTCCCCGGGGCGGTACGCGGCAAACTGGGTCAGGTCCAGGAGATAGGCGTAGGCGTCCTGGGCCTGGCGCAGGCCGAACCGCTCGCAGAAGGCGGCATAGTAGGGCGGATTGTAGGCGGTCAAGAGCGTGGGCGGACCCGGCTCTCCTTCCAGCAGGAGCCCGCAGCCCTGGCTGCGGGAGAAGCTGAGTGGCCCCCGCATGATCTCCATACCCCGCTCGCGCAGCCACTGCCGCGCCGTCTCCAAGAGTGCGGCGGCGGTGGGGTAGTCGTCCACCACTTCGAAAAAGCCAAAGAAACCGGCGCGCTCACCGTGGATTTCGTTGTGTAGGTGGTCTACCTGGGCAGAGATCGTGCCCGCGACCGTCCCTCCGCGGTAGGCCAGCCAGAGCGCGACGTCGGCGTGCTCGTAGAACGGGTTGTGCTGGGGATCGAGGAAGCGGCGCTGGTCGGCCTGGAGGGGGGGCACCCAGTATGGGTCGCCCCGGTACAGGTCCATGGGGAACCGGGCTATCGCGCGGCGCTGTCCTGGCGAGCGGGCGGGTACAATCGAGATGTCCAATGCGCGAGTCCTGGTGGGAGACAGGAGCTTCACCGCGGCGGCCCCGTCAGCCGGGCAGGTCGGCGGCCGCCGCTTCTACCCCGGCGCGCCGCGCCTTCCATGCGGCAACCCCGGCGGCTGCCGCCAGCCCTGCCAGGCAGGTGAGCTGGGTCGAGTTCAAAGGGCCCAGACATGCCGGCAGGGCATCGCCGCGGAGAAACTCGAATCCGAAACGCTGTACAAGGTAGAGGCCGATGTAGAGCAGGGTGACGCCGCCCTCACCGGGGGCCGGCCCCGGCAGGGACGGCCCGTCCCCGTCGCCGGCCCGGCGGCGGGAGAGGGACTTTTCGACGATCAGCAGTAGCGCCATCACGACCAGGCTGGCCGCCCCGTCCAGCAGCTGTGTGGGATACCGCACCGCCCAGTGGCCCTGGTTGTCGGGGAGATAGAGGCCCAGGAAAGAATCTGTCGGCCGGCCGTAGCAGCAGCCCCGGGTCAGGCAGCCGAGCCGGCCCAGGGCCTGGCCTAGTGGCAGGGCCGGAATTCCCCGGTCGCAAGCCCGCCAGAACGAGATACGGTAGTGGCGGCAGACGAGCGCCGCTGTGAGCCCGCCGCCGACCAGCGCGCCCAGGAAGCTGTTCCCCTTGACGGCCATCGGTAGCGGGGCGCCGGCCAGCAGTTCATAGCCTAGCGCCAGCGCCCCGCCGAGGTTGGCTCCGACGACACCGCCCAGGACCACCCATAAAAGTCCGCGAGCCGCGGGGCTGGCCTGGAAACGATGCTGCCGCACGCGGTAGAAGAACCAGCCCCCGGCGATTATCGCCGCCAGCGCATAGGCCGTGCTGTACATGTCGATCCGCCAGGGGCCAATCTCCAGATAGGGAAGCATGGTTACTTGAACACCACCGGCAGGTAGATCCAGTGCGTCGCCGAGATGGAGACGATCTGGATGGTATGGACGTCGTGCACGGGAACGCTGGCGCAGTTGACCGCGGTGACGGTGAGCAGATAGGTCCCCGTATAGCCCCAGGTGAATGCCGCCCCATCGTGCAGGTCGTTGGTGTGGGTGATTGTCGACTGGCCGTCGGCGTGCCAGGTGTAGGTGACCGGTACCGTGGCCGTCGGCGGAGCCGCAGCGGCGGCAAAGGAGCAGGGAACGCCGACCAGTCCGGTGGTGGGGCCCGTCAGAGCAACGCCGGTGACCGCGGCACACGGTGGCGGCCCGGCGATGACGATGGTGTGCGTGTCGCTGGCGCTGCCGCCGCAGTTGGTGGCGTCCAGCGTGATGGTATAGGCTCCTGGCGCGGCCCAGGTGAAGCCGACTGCGTCCTGCAGATCGTTGGTATGGGTCACCGCGGCCTGGCCGCCGGCCCGGTAGACGTAGGTGATCGGGGTCGTCGCCGTGGGCGGGCCGGCCGCGGTGTCGAAGCTGTAAGTGACGCCGCTGTAGCCCCCTGTCGGGCCGGAGAGGTCCACGGCTCCCAGCCCATTGCACGGCGGCGGCGTGCCGACATAGGCCAGGTGCGTGTCCACGACGGCCGGCCCGCAGCTGTTGTCCGCCGTCACGGTGATCGCATAGACGCCGCCCACGCTCCAGGTAAAGGCCGCCGTGTCGGTGACAAAGCGCAGCGCGTGGACCAGCGATGTCTGCCCCGCGGCCTCCCAGGTGTAGGTGAGCGGGGTCGTGACCGTCGGCGGCGCCACGGCGGCCGTGGCCAGGTACGGGCTGCCGGGGTCGACGCTGGCCGGCCCGCTGATGGTGACCTCGTCCGGGCCTGGGCAGGGCGGCGGCAGCGGCGGCGGCTCCCAGTCGCCCACGTATACGATGCTCGTGCCCAGGCGGAAGTTGGTGGGGTCGGACACCAGGGTAGCCGTGATCCGCACCGTGTAGGCGCTGGGCGCGGCGTCGGGGGGGACGGCCCCGATCAGGTAGATGTTCTGCGGCGGCCAGCCTCCCGCGTAGTTGATCGGCGGGACGATGGGCTGCGTGCCGTCCGACCAATACCAGCCGGCGTCGAGGTCCGTCGCATAATCGAGGTCCACAAGCTGCGGCGGGTTCGGAGGATCGCCCTCGAGAACGTGGGTCAGGGTGAGTCCCCACGTAGGCGTAACCCACTGGACCGTCCCGCCGGCGACCATCCAGTCTGTCCAGCCGGGGTTGTCGACCAGTTGCAGGGAGAGCGGGCCGGCACAGGTGATGCCCCAGTCGCGGTACTCCCGGAGGCCGGCCTCTTCGTCGGCCGCGCGTACCGTCCGCTCCAGGTTGCGGTTGATCCGCTGTCGGGCGATGTAGCGCTCCAGCGGATTTCCCGGCAGCGCCTGGCCTTCGTAGCACACGTACATGTCGAGGACGCATCCCTCGCAGTCGTCCGGGGCAAAGTCCAGGTCCAGCCACAGGTCAATATAGATCTCCCAGTTGCCGGTTTCCGGCGCGGCGGGGCAGGTGACCGGCGTGTCGGCCGATGCGCCGAGCGCGGCCCAGTAATGGCCGGGGGCAGCCGGCAGCTCGTTGGCGGCAAAGTGGAAGCGCGCCGGTTGGACGGCGATCCGGCCCTGGACGTCGAGCCCGCCGTCATAGTCCACCAACTCGAGCACCGCGCCGGCCGCGAGGGGCAGTGGGAACGACTCGGTGAGGGCGTGGGCCGGCTCGGGAAATTGCATGACGAGAAAAGCGGCGTCGCCCTGCAGGAAATCCACGGCCTCCTGGCATTCCGCGGCGCTCACGGTGATCTCCCGGGTGAGCCAGTACTGCCCCTCCCAGGCGGTCACCTGTTGGGGCGCGAGGGCGGGGTGGAACGGGACGGAGCCGGGAGCAGGCAGCCGCGCCGCCTGCCCGCCCTCCAAGTGGGTCTGAAAGAGGGCGGTCTGCTCAGGGCCGTTGTCGGGGGCGCTGTCGAGAAACTCGGAAAGCATGTCGCCCGGAGAATCCATAGGCAGGTTGAAGTCGACCGATATCTCTTCGCCGGGGGGGACGTTGTTGAAGAAGAACGTGCCGGTCTTGGGATCATAGTCACTGGGCTGCCGGTCGGCGAAGGAGAAGCTGCTGGCCCCTTCGGGATGCCGCCACTTGTAATCCACGCGGTTGGGCGCGGGGGTGCCGATCGATCCACTCAAGTTGTGCCGCACCCGTGCTCCGGGCGCGGCTGAGCTCGAAGCGGCGCGGATGTGGGGGACAAAGTTCGCGGCAGGCTTGCTCCGCATCTGCAGGTTGGCCGAGACCAGCCGGGGGTTGACGATGGTGCCATCGCAGTCGTCGCGGCCGTCCTCGTCGCAGTCGCAGGCGCTGATGGACATCAGGACAAAGACCAGGCCGGCCGTTAGCAGGAGGTACAGCACCGTCTGCAGGAAAGTGGCCGGGCGTTTTGGGGGAATCTTTCGTCTCATCGGCGTGCTCCTTTTGGGCAAGGGCCACGGCCTGGCCGTAGCCGCTCATTTGCCGCTGCTGGCTTTTCTGGGGATAGACCCTCCTTGTGTTGGCTCGCCTGTCCGGGGGCGGGGGGGGCTGTCCGGCAGGGTGCGAGATTGGTCCCTCCTGGACCTCTCGCCCGCAGCTGCCAGGCCATGAGCCCGCCGGCCAGAATCATGCCGATCACTGTGTAGAGCTGAGCCCAACTGACGGGCCCGATGGCCGGAATCCCGTCGGCCCGGAGGAACTCGACCAGGAGTCTCTCCAGGCAGTAGAGACCTATGTAGAGCATAAAGAGAAAGCCCGCCGGCAGTTCCCTGCGCAGCGGATGGGAGGTGCCGGCGGCCTGCATGCTGGCACCGTCGGCCTTGTCGTGGCCGGCGACCTCCCCCGTACGGCCCCGGGCGGCAAAGGACTTTTCCACGAGCAGGAGCGCGGCCATGGTCGCCAGGTTGGCCCCCGCGCTCAGGAGCTGGGTGGGATAGCGGAAGGCCCAGTCCCCCTGGTTGTTGGGCAGGTAGAGGGCGAGCCAGGAGGCTGTGGGCCGGCCATAGCAGCAGCCGGCGGCCAGGCAGCCCAGCCGGCCAATGGCCTGTCCCAGGGCCAGGGCCGGCGCTACTCGGTCGTAGGCGGGCAGCAGCGGGATCCTGTTCCAGCGGCAGTAGAGAGAAAAGACCGCTACGCCGACCAGCAGCCCGCCGATATAGCTCCCGCCGCCGACCCACTCCCATGTCCCTGCCTGGAAATAGCGCTGGATGGTGGGCACCACGCGCACGAGATAGTTGCCGGCGAAGCCGGAGACCGTCGTCGCGAGGATGCCGCGGAGCAGAACCACGGGGGCGACGGCCAGACGTCTGAGCAGAAAGAACGCCAGCGTGCAGGCGGCCAGGGCCGCCACGGTGTACAACAGCGTGTAGGAACTCAGGCGCCACGGACCGATTTCCAGCGTCGGCAGCATGGGCAGATTCCTCTTGTGTCGCGCCTAATCCCCGTCCGTTTGTCCGCGGGCGGATTGCGGCGGTCGGGGCCAGCGACTTGGCCCGGCCCTTGATCCGCCCGCATCCCGCGCTTCACCTCTCCACGCTTCACTCGGCACTTGTCACGCTGAACGTGGCCCCGTCACTTCGCCCAAACACCTCCGGAAAGTACATCTGGTAGGCGTGGCTCGGCATGACCAGAAACTCGCCGGGGACGCTCGCCCGCATCAGGTAGGTGTATTCGTAGGTGCCGCGCGGCAGGTAGGAGGCAAAGAGCACTACCTTTTCGTCCCGCATCTCGGTGTGCGAGAACCACCACCAGCCCCAGCCGTACCGCCGGTACCAATAGTCTTGCTGCTGCGCGCTCAGGTTCTGCAGCTCCGGCGCCTCGCCGACGATGCTGGTCGTCTTTAGCGTTACGTCTACGCCTTCGCAGCCGGCCGGAAGCGGATCCTCCACGACCACATAGTAGAGGTCCGTGGGCGCAATAATCGTCAGCTTGACCTGCACCGTGTCGCCCACCTGCGCGCTCGTGATGCGCTGGTCGGGCTGATTCACCGGGCTGTACTGCCGTGCCACCATCAGGCCGCGGTCCAGCGCCTTGACCTCGTCGGCCGGCAAAAAGTAGCGCAGGTAGGCGGCATAGTACAGCTGTCCCGCCCCGCTCTGGCCCTCCCGCGGCGCCGCACGCTCGACCACTACCCGGTTGGCCTCTTCCTGGAGCAGCTGGGCAATCTGGACTTGCAGCTTGACGCTCTGGGCGATGTTGGCCCGGTTCACGTCGCCGCTGCCCAGCACGCCGCCGTTCAGGTAGACGGTGTAGGAGAAATCGCCGGCCAGCTCGCCGCTGGCCCGCATGTAGGCGACCAGGCCCAGCAGCGACCAGGCCGTGTCCTGCGTTGTCGACCAGTGGCCTTCCTTGCGCATCGTCATCAGCCAGCGCACGACGTTGGGCAACGTCTCGCTCTTGGGGTTCAGCCGCGCCGCCGACCACAGCACGATGGCCGTCGTGCGGACGTCGGTATTCATGTTCCAGTAGTCGGGCGCGGCCTCTTCCCAATGTGTCCCCGTCGCGCTGACGATGGCGTCGCCCGAGAGGTCGGCCAGGAGCGTCTGGACGCGCGCCGGCTCGTTGGGCTCGAGCAGCCCGAGCGCCAGCGCCAGCGTTGCCTGGCCGTAATGGTCGAGCAGGCGGCGTTTCTCAAAGAGGGCGCTGGCCACCTGCAGGTCGCCCCGGTCGGCCTGGTCGATCATTGTGCCGTGCTCCGCCAGGACATAGAGCATGTACGCCAGGCGGTTGGCCTGCCAGTGGGTCTCCAGCTTGCCCACGCTGGGCAGGTTGCCGCGGAGGAAGGTGACGCCCCGCCGCATGGCGCCTCCGTCCACGACGAAGCCGGCCCGCTGCGCCTCCAGCATCCCGTGCAGCACATAGGCCGTGAGGTAGGGGCTGCTCTGATCCTGGGTCCACCAGCCCCAGCCGCCATCATAGTGCTGGTAGGCGTACAGCCGCTGCAGGGCGACGCCCACGAGCTCTGTCAACTTGCCCTCCAGCTCCGCGTCGGCGAGGCCCATCTCCTTCAGCGCCTGGTAGGTCAGCACGTTGGGGAGGAAGCGGCTCACCGTTTGCTCGACGCACTCGTAGGAATAGTGCTCCAGGTAGGACAGCGCATCCTGCGTCGCCGCAGTGAGGGAGCCGTCCACCTGGATCGTCAGCTCGCCCTGTGTGGGGTCGTATCGGTGCGGCAGCTGCACGACCTCCTGCCGGAAGCCGGCTTCGCTCAGGCGGCCGGCCGTCGCCACCACCTCCGGCGTGGAGTAGCGGTAGACGGGCAGCGTGTCCTGGCGGGCATCGGCATAGTCGCCGGCCGCGGCGCGCATCGTGACCACGACCTGCGCGACATCGGGCACCGTCACCGGCCAGTCGACCTTGGCCCGGCCCCCGGCGGGGACCGACACGACCTGGCTCTCGGGGCCGGTCAGGGCCAGCCCTTCCACCGCCAGCTCGACCCGCACCTCGAGCGCCGCGGCCGTGTTGTTGTTGACCACCGTGCCGATGGTGGCCTGGTCTCCAACGACAAAGAAGCGCGGTAGGACTGGGCGGACGAGCAGGTCGAGCGTCGTCAGAATGTCGACATCGACCCGCCCGACGAGTGTGTCGGCGGTGATGCCCCGTGCCTGCATGCGCCAGGTGGTCAGGTTGTCGGGGAGAGTCACCTGCACCTGGGCCTGGCCGTCCTTGTCCGTGCGCACGGCCGGCGCCCAGAAGGCGGTGTCGGCAAACTGGGAGCGCACGATCCCGGCAGAGCCCTCGTCGCCGGCGCTGCCGCCTTTCTTGCCGGGCGAAAGCTCGCGGTTGTACTGCTCCAGCGAGACGACGAGCTGCGTGGCCGTCTTGACGCCCAGCCCGCGGTTGCGCCAAAAGACCGCCTCGAGCGAGGACTCACGCTCGTCGGCCAGGGCCAGGACCGCCAGGTCGGCCAGGCGGAGGGAGAACTCGGCCTCGACCGGCCGGCCGGCGGCGTCGGTGACCAGGAGGTCGTACGTCGCGGTATCGCGCGGGCCATAGTGCTGGCCCGCGGCCATGGCCTTGTCCGGCGTCAGCGTGATGTTCAGCTGCTTGCTGGCGATCGAGACCGGCAGCTTGATCAGCCCCATCTTGAACGAGGCGATGCCGTCGGGCGTGTCCTTGGCCCCCTGCACGACGATCACCGAGACATAGATGTTGGGCACGTGCGCTTCGGTGATCGGGATGCGCAGCACGTCGCTGTTGCCGGCCAGCCGACGCACCTCGGTCTGCATGAGGTGCCCGCGCTCGATTGTCACCAGCGCCTGCACGGTGCCGCTGTAGGGCGAAGGGATCAGGATCTCGGCGGTATCGCCGACGTTGTACTCATTCTTGTCGGCGACGAGGGTGATACGGTTGTTGCTGTCCTGCCGCCAGGTGACGTACCCTTCCCCGCCCCAGGTCCAAAGGTAGGTGCTGGCGCGGATCTCGTGCGCGCGGCCGTCGCGGCCAATGGCGCGGACGCGATAGAGGCCGGCCTTTTGCGGGGTAAAGGCCGCTTCTGCCTTGCCGTCGGCGCCGGTGGTCACCGTCGTGGTGTACAGGGGGACGTCCTCGCTGACCCAGTCCCAGTAGAACTGGCCCTCCTCCTGCCGCTTGACGCTGTACCAGTTGTGCTCGTAAAAGACCACCGTCAGCGGCACGCCGGCCACGGCCTGGCTATCCCAATCCACGGTGAGGAGATCGACCGTCCGTTCCTGTCCGGCCTCGCCGACATAGCCGCGCGGCGCCAGCCCGACGTAGAACTCGCCCTGATGGACGACCGCCGCGGTGCGGTTGCTGACCTCCTGGTTGTTGATGTCGGTGACGGTGGCCTCGAGGGTATAGATCTGGCTCGCGCCCTGCTTGGTGACGTCGGCCGGTACGCCAAAGGTGATGCGGCCGTCGGCGGCGGTGGCCCCTTCGCCCGAGGCGATGAGCTGCCCCTCGGCGTACTGATCCTCGTAATAGAGCGTGTCCCAGTCGACGTCGCTCCAGTCGTACCAGGGGCACGTTTCGCCGTGGGGGCATTCGTAGGCAAAGAAATAGTTCGCGCTCAGGACGTTCCAGCGGACGCCGGCTTCGCCGACGGCGCCGCCAAAGTAGTAGGTCGCCTCGGCGGTGACGGCGATGTCGTCGCCCGACAGGTACTCGGCGCGGTCGGTCGTCACCGCAACCTGGAACTCGGGCTTTTTGTACTCGGCCACGTCGAACGAGGTGCCGGCGTAAAAGTTGGCGTCCGGCGCCTGCATGTCAACCGCATAGGTGCCCAGCGCGGCCTCGCCGTCCAGGAGCAGCTTGCCGTCGAGGGTGCCCATGTCGTTCACCGGCAGCTGCTCGTTGAACAGCTCCTTGCCTTCGGGGTCGGTGACGCGTACCTGGACGTTGGCGATGGCGGTGGGCAGCTGGTAGCGGGCGTCGTCGTCGGCGCGGAGGATGCCCTTGAAGTAGACCTCCTGGCCGGGGCGGTAGATGGGTCGATCGGTGTACAGGTAGCCCACATAGCCATAGTTCCAGTACTCGGAGTCGACGTTGAAATCCCAGGTAGAGATGCCGTCGCTCCAGCCGTTGTAGGCGATGGCAAAGTCATCCCCTCCCGGTTGTCCAGCCATGACGAAGAAGGCCGCCCACATGTCCTCGCTGTGGATCGCGGTGGTCTGGTAGAGACCCGCGTCGTCGGTACGGCCGGCCTGGTCGAGCGGGCCCTCCTTGGGGTAGAAGGAAAGCGGCACCCCCGCGACGGGCTGGCCGGAGGCCAGGTCGGTCGCCCAGATGAGCAGCTCGTCGCGCGACTGCTTCAGCACCAGGTTGTACCGGGAGCGGACGAACATGAAGCGCGCCGGATCGTTGGCGTAGGCCGTCTCGGGGGAGGTCATCTCGACATAATAGAGGCCCGGGGGTAGCGCGGCGCCGGCCTCGTCGGTCAGCTCGAAACGCTCGAGCGCGATCTCGTTGCGCGGGGCGCTGACCTCGCGCGACCACTTTTGCACGAGGTTCTCGGCGGCCGGCTTGTACTTCCACCAGGCATCCCAGTCGCCAAAGCCGTTGAGGGTCATGAACTCGTCGGCGCTGAGGCGGTAGAGCGCCAGGTCCAGGCGCGAGACGTTGCGGTGCGACGCGTAGACGATGGTGTCGGTATAGGCGCTGATCGCGGCCAGCTGGCCGGCCGTGTTCAGATGGGCCAGGGGAGCGAGGTCGCCGGTCGTGAAGCGGACGCGCGTCGTCTGCCCCAGGGGGGCCCCATACTTGTCGGGCGCCTGGCCGTCGAGGACCATCGTGTAGACGGTGGCCGGCTCCTTTTCGAAATAGATCTCGGCCTGGGTGTCGCACTCCTGCCAGTAGACATAGGTGACGGTCACTGGGGGCGAGAAGGAGACGTAACGGGTAAAGACCGCGGTGTCCATCGGGCTGGTGAACAAGATGTGGAACGCCTCATAGACCTCCCAGCCCTCCTCGCCGTCGCGCGGCGAGGTATAGTTGACGCCCGGCAGGCCGACCACGGAAAAGCGTGTCGTAATCCCTTGGGCGATGCTCATAGCCTGGTTGGCGTTCAGCGCCCCGCTGTCCAGGGTGGCGACGTAGCTGGTCCTGCGGACCAGCGGTTGGTCCGGCACAAAGGTCACCGCTTCCGCCGCGTTCGGCCTGTCCGCACCACTCCAGCGATAGGTGCCGGCGACGGGCTCGCCGCCGGCGGTCGTCAGGCGGAAGAGCCCCTCCACCGAGGCGTGGTCCATCGGCTGGTTGAAGGTGACGGTGATGGTATCGTTGGGCCCGGTGCAGACGAAGCCGTCCCAGGGGCTCACGTCCAGCACGGCGGGGTGCAGGGTCGTAAAGGTCCAGACATAGTCCTCGGGCAGGACGCCGCCGACGGTGTCGGTCAGGCCGGCCGCGACGCGGGCCTCGTAGCGGGTGCCAGGCAGGAGCCCCTCCGCCGGCGTAAAGAGGTAGATGGCGCTGTTGAGCCACTCCCCCTGGCCGCGGATCTCGGGCACAAAAGTGACCGGGTCGGGCAGGTTGCCCTGCTCGCCGATCGCCGTGAGCGGCACAACGGGCCGGTTAAAGACGACGGTGAGGGTCGTGTCCGGGTCGATCTCGTCGGCGCCGGGGACCGGTTGAACCTCGGTGACGGCGAGGTAGCCCACGGTGCTCAAGTTGAAGACGGCCGGCTCCTCCAGGGGCTTGCCCTCGGCGTTCCGCGCGCTGGCGGCGACGGTGACGCGGTAGCGCGCGCCGCGCTGCAGTGCGGCGGCGGGGGCAAAGGTGAGGGTGCGGTCGTCGTTCCAGGAGATGGCGCCGGCCACGGTGGGGGTGATCGAGAGGGCCGACTCGACCGAGGCCCGGTCCATCGGCTGGTCAAAGGTCAGCTCGATGGGGGCGTCGAGGGCCTGCTCTTCGCCGGGGGCCGGGCGATACTCCAGCAGGCGCGGGGCCGGAAAGGGCGCCAGTGTCGCCTGCGGGGTGGCCGTCGGCTGCGGGCCGGCAGTCGGCTCGGGGCCCGCGGTCGGCGGTGGGGTGGCCGGCTCGCAGGCGCCCAGGAGCATGGTCAGGAGGATGGCGAGGGCGAGAAAACGGCGAGCGTTCATGGGGGGGACTCCTTTTCGTGCCGCAAGAACAGTCCGTTGCGATCAGCGGATGCCAGAGCAGTAGCGCGGTATGCCTGGGACTACCGGGGTCGCGTTCGGGCTAACCAGACCAGTACAAACCCCGTCCCGATCCCCTTGAGCGGCCCGACGAGGGCGGCCAACAGGCCCATGCCCACGGCGGCAAAGAGCGGCGTGCTGGGGTGCAGCGCGCCCTGCACCAGATGTTCCCCGCCGAGCTTCCACAGCAGGCTGCCCACGAGCGCCCCGTCGAGTGCCCCTCCGGCCGCACTGGCCAACACCCACCAGCCGACGTCGGCGATGCGCCACGGCAGGACCTTGGACTGCCCCATGCCGGCCGCGCCGCCAAGAAGGAGGCCGCAGACCAGGCCGGCCACGACGATGGTTACCTGCGTGAGCCGGGGGGACAGCGCGCCGGCGGGGATCGCGCCCCGGTCCAGGAAAAAGGCCGCCAGGCCCACGAGCCCCCAGAGGACGGCCAGGCCCAGGGCAATACTGGCCGCCGTCGCCAGGATCCACCAGCCGGCGCGCGGGATCTCGAGCCGCAGGACAAGCCACTGCGCCAGGCCGACGATTGTGCCGTAGAGGGCGATGCCCAGGGCGGCGCCCACCCAGTCGCCCCCTCGGCCGGCGGTCAGAAAGAACAGGATCGGGCCGGCCGCCCAGCCGATCGTGCTAAAGAGCACCCACCAACCGAATAGCTTTCCCAGAGAACCCCTTGTCGGCGCCGCAGATTCCACGATTCCTCCATGCGGGTGGATCATTCCGTTGTCCGAAACGCGCTAGGGCCACTATACCATATCTGGCGCGTCTCGGCAAGCGCCTAGGGTTCCCGGACCTCGATCCGCACCTCCGTGCTCTGGACCTTGTGGCCCTGCGCGTCCCAGCCTTCCGCCCAAAAGGCGTGTTCCCCGGCCTCCAGGGGCCAGTAGAGCTGGTAGGGGGGCGACTGGAAGGTCGCCAGGGCGTGGCCGTCCACGTAGAGTGTGACCTCGCCCAGGGCGGCGCCGGCCCCCGCCCGGGCGGCCACCAGAATGCGCTGGGCGTCGCGCGGCAGGCCGCGGTCGATCTGGTAGGAAGCGCCCTGGTCGGGAGCGGTCATGAGCAGCGGCGCCCCAGCGGCAGCGCCGCCCGCATCCGGGGCCGGCGGCGGTTGGGCGATGCCGTGCTCCTGCGCCCACTCCAGCGCCTCGGGCGGGACGACGGTGTAGACGCGTTCGACGACGCGTTCGGAGGGGGTGTCGGCGGTGGCGCGCAGGCCCGTCGCGATATCCACGGCGATGCGCTGGTGCATGGCGCACGTCGCGGTGGGCGCGCTGCCGGCGAGAAAGAGCTCCTTGACGCGGTGCGGGCAGTCGGAGTTGGGCAGCAGCCCGGAGAGGGCGCACACCTCCGCCTCGACCAGGCCGGCCGGCCGCGCAAAGACGAGCTCCGGCCGGCCTTTGAGCGCCGTCTCCACAAAGTCGTGCCAGATGGGGGCCGCGCCGCTGATCCCGCTGACGTCGTGCATCGCCTCGTTGTCGGCGTTTCCGGCCCAGACGCCGACAACCAGGTCCGGCGTGTAACCCACCGTCCAGTTGTCGTGAAAGTCATAGGTCGTGCCGGTCTTGACGGCGGCCGGCCGCGTCAGCTTGAGGACGCTGCCCTCGCCAAAGGACGGGATGCGCGCCAGGTCGTCGCTCAGGACGTCGGTGAGGAGGTAGGCGACGCGCTCGTCCAGCACGCGCGGGCCGATCCCGGCCTCGCTCTGCCAGACCACGCTGCCGGAGGCGTCCTCCACGCGCTGCACCGCCACCGGGCGGACGGCATGCCCGCCGTTGGCGAAGGCGGCGTAGGCGGCGGTCAGGTCGAGGAGGCGGACCTCGCCGCCGCCGAGCGTCGCGGCCAGTCCCAGGCGGGACTCGTCCAGCGTGTCGATGCCCAGGCGGCGGGCCATGTCGAGCATGGCCGGGAGGCCGATGGCGTCGAGGACCTTGACGGCGATGAGGTTGTACGAGGAGCCCAGCGCCTCGCGCAGGCGCACCGGGCCGTGGAACTGGAGGTCATAGTTGTAGGGCACGTACGGCTCGCCCTCGCGGGTGACAAAGGCGGTGCGCAGGTCCCAGAGCATCGTCGCCGGGGCGTAGGTGCCTTGCTCGAAGGCGGCGGCGTAGGTGATCGGCTTGATCGCCGAGCCGGGCTGGCGCAGCGCGGTGGCCCCGTTGACGGCACCGTCGATGCGCGCCGAGAAATAGTCGGGGCTGCCGACCATCGCCAGGATCTCGCCGCTGGCCGGGTCTAGCGCGACCAGGGCGGCGTTGCGCACGTTGTGCCCTCCGGGAGGGCAGTCGGTCCGGCCGCTGCAGTCGGCCAGGCGCTCCAGGCGGTAGCGGACGATATCGCGCGCCGCCTCGTTCAGGTCGACGTCGATGGTGGTGTAAATGTTCAGCCCGCCCCGCTCCAGCCGCTCCAGGCCAAGCTCGTCTTCGAGCAGGTTGCGTACATACATCACCAGGTGTGGGGCGCGGATCGGAAAGGGCGCGGCGGCAAAGTAGAGCTTTTCTTCCTTCGCCAGGCGGGCCTGTTCGGCCGAGATGTAGCCGTTCTTGACCATCAGGTCGAGCACGATCGCCTGGCGGGCGCGGGCCGCCGCCAGGTTCTCCAGCGGGTTGTAGGCGGAGGGGGCCTGCGGCAGGCCGGCCAGCAGCGCGCACTCGGCCAGGTCCAGGTCGGCCGCGGCTTTACCAAAGTACGACCGGGCCGCGGCCTCGACGCCGTAGGCCATGTTGCCGTAATAGGTCTCGTTAAGGTACAGCTCCAGGATCTCGTCCTTGGAGTAGCGCCGGGTAAAGCGCCAGGCCAGGAACGCCTCGCGGACCTTGCGCCGTATGGTGATCTCGGTGCGCTCTTGTGGCGTCATAAGGAGGGTGCGCACGACCTGTTGCGTGATCGTGCTGCCGCCGGAGAGCACCTCGCCGCCGCGGAGGTTGATCCACAGCCCCCGGAGGATGCCGCGCAGGTCGACGCCGGGGTTGCTGTAGAAGGAGGCGTCCTCCACGGCGATGGTGGCCTGGCGCAGGGCCGGCGGCATCTCGTCCAGCGGGATGGGGGAGTGGCTGCCGCCCTCGGCGGCCGGCATCTCGTAGAGGAGCCGGCCGCTGCGGTCATAGACCTTGTTGCTGGGGGCGGTGGTGTGCCGGCCGATGTCGTCCAGCGAGGGCAGGCCGCGCAGAAACACCAGGTAGAAGGCGGCCGTGGCGAGCAAGAGGACGCCCAGCATGATGCCCAGGATCTGCAGCAGGCGGCGGAGGATACGCTTCGGCGGACGTTTCATGATCCTGCCTCTCGCGAGCGCGCCCGCCTCGCGGACGCGCCTGAAAGTTGACCTGGCGACAGAGTCAAGACCATTCTACCACGGGCCCGCGCGCTGAGCCCGACGGGAAGCCTACGGTTGTCCTACGGCGGAGACGGCTCCACGGCCCTGGGGCGGCCCCCCGGAAGCCAGGATTACGATCCTACGCTGGCCCTGCGGCAGAGACGGCCCGATGCCATAGGGGGCGGGGGCCAACCCCTATGGCATCGGCGCCTGGCCAAGAGCGGTTTGAACCGGTACTGCCGGCCTTGTCCCGCTCAGCGCACCACGCCGCCCAACGTCTGCTGCAGGATGGCCCGTGCCTCCTTGGCCTTCATGTCCACCAACTCCCACTTTTGCTTGCCCCCGCCCGTCTCGATCGTCATCTCGCTGCGGTTGTTGTCGTCGCGCCGCTGGATGCCGACCTGGATGATCGCGGGGTCCTTGGCGTGGATGGAGCGGACCTCCTGGTTGAGGATCACAAAGCTGCCGGGGGCCTGGGCCAGCGAAACGTCGACGGGCGTCTCCTGGTACCGGCGGTTCAGGGCGCCGAGCCAGCCCATCTGCGCCCCCATCTGGCCGAAGAACCCCTTGCCCTCCGCCTTGGCCTGGTCGCGCGCCGCGGCGACGGCTTGTTTCATCACCTGGTCCGAGACCAGGACAAAGGCCAGCCGGTAGGGGGTCACGAGCACGCTGAACGTCTCGACACCCGCGCCCATAAAGCCCTTGCGCCGCTGCACGCTGATGACGCCCACGACGGGCTCCCCGGCGGCAGGCGCCGGGGCCACGACCTGCACGACCTGCTGGGGCGGGACCGGGGCCGTGGGCGCGGCCGGCGCCGCCTGGACCGGGGTGCCGCATTTGGCACAGAAGCGGCTGCCTGGAGCGAGGGGAGAACCGCAACTGCTGCAGAACTTGGACGCTGCGACCATATACACCTCCGTGTGCGCCGGGTACACTCCGTGTGTCTCCCGGGGCCTGGTTTCATCTTATCACAGTGTTCAAGATCGCGCAACCTGCTGTTGCCAGCGGTGCGGGACTACACTATAATGGGGGCGCGGACTCTGGCCCGCAGCCAGCAGGAACGTCCGCCGGCCGCCGATCCGGTTGGGCGGCCGTGGTCCGCTGGCCCGCAGGCAGCAGGAGCATCCCATGCGCGTCGACCTCTTTCCCCTGACCACCCGTGTTGAGCGCGCGGCCGGCCGCGCCCGGCTGACGGTAGCCGGCCACGACCTGCGTGCCCTGGCCGAGCGGTACGGCACGCCGCTCTACCTCTACGACCAGGCCACGATGGACGATGCCGTGGCCGGCTACCGCCGGGCCCTGGCGCGGCACTACCCCGGCGAGTCGGGCCTCACCTATGCGGGCAAGGCCTTTTTGTGCCTGGCGCTGGCGCAGTGGGTCCGGCAGCGCGGCCTGTGGCTGGACTGCACCGGCGCCGGGGAGCTCGGCACGGCCGTCGCCGCCGGCCTGGAGCGGGAGCGGATCCTGGTCCACGGCGTGAACAAGGCGCCGGCCGACGTGGCCGCGGCCGCGGCCCAGGCGGGGACGGTCGTGGTCGACAACCGGACCGAGCTGCAGCGCTGGGTCGCGCGGGCTCAGGAGGGCGCCGTGCTGCCCAACCTGTGGCTGCGCCTGCAGCCCGGCCTGGCGGTGGAGACGCACGCCCACACGCAGACCGGTCAGGCCGGCAGCAAGTTTGGGCTGGGGCCGGAGGAGGCGTGGGAAGCGGCCCGCCTGGCGCTGGTGGCCGGCCTGCCGCTGATGGGACTCCACCTGCACCAGGGCTCGCACTTTGGCGACCCCACGCCGCTGGCGCCGGCGTTGGAGACGGCGCTGGACCTGGTGGCCGCGCTCCGGGCGGAGTTGGGCTGGCTGCCGACGGTGCTCTGCCCCGGAGGTGGGTGGGGCGTGGCCTATTGCGAGGAGGACCTACCGGGGCCGCCCGTGGAAGAGTATGTAGCGTTTGTCGCCGCGCGGCTGCGGGAGGGCTGCGCGCGGCGCGGGCTGCCGCTGCCGCGCCTGTGGCTGGAGCCGGGGCGCAGCCTGGTGGCGCGGGCCGGCGTCGCGCTCTACCGTGTCGGGACCGTCAAGGAGGCGGCCGGCCGGCGCTGGCTGCTGCTGGACGGGGGCCTGGCCGACAACCCCCGGCCAGCCCTCTACGGGGCGCGCTACACGGCGCTCCCGGTGGAGGAGCCGGGCCGGCCGTACGTGGGGTCGGCCTCGCTGGGTGGGCCCTATTGCGAGAGCGGCGACGTGCTCATCCACGGGCTGCCTATGCCGGACGTCCAGGAGGGCGAGTTCGTCGCCGTGCCGGTGAGCGGGGCCTACCAGCTGAGCATGGCCAGCAACTATAACGGGGCCGGCCGGCCGGCGGTCGTGTGGCTGCGGGAAGGGCGGGTGCAGCTTGTCCAGGAGCGGGAGACGCCCGCCGACCTGCTGCGCCGGGATCGAGGGCTGGGGTGATGGGGGACTGCGGGTTCAGGAGGGTCTTCCCAATCCCCACGCATCACTGCCCAATCGCCTTGCCCAAGCCCTCCCATGCGGCGCCCTCCAGCGCGAACAGCTCGTGCAGGAGGGGCGGAATCTCTTGCAGCGCGGCGGCGGGATCGGCGGCGGCAAAGGCGGCTTTGCAGGACCGCGCCACAACCTGCCAGCGGTCGCCGAGCTGTGTGAACTCGCCGGCGTTGTCCTCCAGGCGGGGTTCGCCCAGGATTGCGGCGGCTTCGCGCAGGAAGCGGCTGAACATGGTTCGGAAGAGCCCCCCGCCGGTACCGCCGGAGGCGTCGATATAGATAAAGCCGTTGAAGAGGGCCACGCGGAGGGTGTCCTCGTCCATGGCGGCCGGCCAGCGGGGCATCTGCTGCGCCGCCTTGCGGATGCCGGGCACGCCGAAATTCTGGATGGGCGGGTGCAGCATCGCGGCGACCTGTTCGGCGACAGCCTGGCGGACCTCGGCGGCCGTGGGCAGGCGCTTGGCGGCGAAATCAAAGGTGTACCAGGTGTTGTGGGGTGGAAACGGCTGGAAGGTGGAGCCGCGGGCCTGGGCCAGCGCTTCCAGCGGCACGGGGTGGAGGTCGGCATCACGGTCGGCGACGAGCACCTGGCGGCTGGCGGCGTCATAGCCGCAGACGACGACGCCGTGGCCGCCAAAGTGGTATTCCCGTCCGCCAAAGTCGAGGTAGGGCAGAAAACCCATATCGGCGAGGATCATCACGGGCTGGCCGGCGGCGAGGAGGGCGAGGAGGGCCTGTTCGGCGCGGCGGGTGCTGCTGGTGGTATGGGCCTGGATGCGGACGCCGGTGCGTTCCCCCACGAGGGGTTCAAAGCCGCCGCGGGCGTTGCCGCGTCCGCCGATGAACGGGGGGAGGCCCTTCATCTGCCAGTAGATGAAGCTGACGCCGGCCCCTATTCCTAAAAGAAGATCTTCGCTCAGCGGGTGGTCGTTGTACAGATAGACGTGGCGCATCGAGCCGGTGATGCAGTGGTGCGTGGTCAGCGATTGGAACCCGGGCAAGGGCTGCAACGCCATGGCGGCCTCCTGTTCGGCTAGCGGGCTGAATCCTTCTTGGGCAGCTCATTCTCCCAGCCTGGTGCTGAAGCGAGCGGCCCGCCGCAGCTCCGCTCGGCATGGAACGGCGATTGCGCTTTCTGGCAAGGTGTAGTAGAATGCTCTCGATCGCGACGTGCTGGATGATGCCGATGACCGAGACCCTGCCGATCGTCACACTCCTGGCTGCACTGCTGCTGGCCGCGCCGGCCGGCCTCAACCCCTACCTGCCGCTGCTCATGGCCGCGGCGCTGGCCCGTTTCAGCAGCTTCTATCACCCGGCAGGCCCCCTGGAGTTTATCGGCGCGACGTGGTTCCTTGTCCTGGCCGGCGCGCTCTTCCTGGCCAACACCTTTCTCGACAAACGCTTTCGCCCCGGCGACTCGCTCGCCGTGCCCCCGGCCCAGCGCACGCCCTCCCTCTGGGTCGGCGCCGGCCACGACCTGGGCCAGATGCTCCTGGGGCCGGCCGCCGGCGCGCTCCTGGCCGGGGCCACCAGCCGCTTCTTTCCCCAATCGTGGATCCTGGTTGCCCCGATGCTGGGCGCGCTGGCCGCGGCGGTGGTCTATGTGGGCAAACGAGCCCTGCGCCGCCGCCTGGCCGGCCGCTGGGGGATCCTGAGCAATATCCTGTTGAGCGTGCTCGAGGATATCGTCGTCGTCTTTGCCTGCCTGGCCGGGTTTCTGTTCCTGCGCTGAGCCACTCATCTCCAGCTATCTCCCTGTCATACTCCCGTAATCTCCGCGTCGGGCAGGAACGGCTCGCCTCTGGTATAATCCGGTTGCTCCGCGCTACCGCGCCCAATCACCTGAGGCACCCATGGAAACGAACGGCCTGGCCACAGACTTTATCGCCTTTTGTGTGCAGCGGCGCTCCGCCCGTTGGCCCGAGATCTATGACGAGATCTGTTGGGTGGCCGGCCGGCGGCTCTTCCGGGGGCTGGGCTATGTGGAGCTCTCCAGCGCGGGCGTGCCCCTTGGGCTGCCCCACATCACCCGCCTGCGCCGCCTCGTCGAGCAGGTCGCCGGCGGGGTGAACGCCTAGCCGATCCGGCGGACGATCTCCACTACCTCCGCGGCCCGACCCACTACCCACTCGGCGCCGTCCCGTTCTGCCGCTTCCGGGTGGACCCACACCGTACGCAGCCCCATCTCCCTCGCCACGCGCAGGTTGCGCAGATTGTCTTCCACGAGCAGGCACTCGGGCCCGCGGGCCGCCAGGGACCGCAGCAGGATGTGGTAGGCCTCCGGGCTCGGTTTGCAGTAAAAGCCCAGGGCGTATATGTCGAGGACGCGGGGAAAGTGGCGCCTGACGCCCAGCACATCCATAACGCGCGCGGCATACTCCGCCGTGGCGTTGGTAAAGAGGACCTTTTCCTGGGGCAGCCCGTCTAGCGCCGCGTCGAGCGCGGGGTCCGGGCGCAGATGGCGAGCCACGTCAACGTCGTGGACGAAGCGCAGGTAGCCGTCCGTGTCGACGTGGTCGTTGAGCTGCAGGCCCCGCAGCGTTGTCCCGTACTGCTCATAGTAGCGCCGCCGCACCGTCTCGACCTCGCCCTCTGGAAACCCCATGCACTCGTGCAGGTAACGATGGATGCGTTCGCCGACCTCGTGAAAGAGGCCAGTGCCCTGGGGATAGAGCGTGTCGTCCAGGTCAAAGACGACAAAGCGCAGCGCGGTCTGTTGTGTGTGATTCATCATCCTCCTCGCCGTCCAGGTTCTTGGGCCCTGCCATTATAACACGGAATGGGCCATCCGTCTCCCCGCCCTGCTAACGGAACGCCAATCCTGCTCTAGCACCTTTCTAATGCGCTCCCAGTATCCTGGCATCGTACGATGAACCACCGATAGCAGTGGAGAGATTTACAGGAGGTGTGAAATGGCACAGCTGGTTCGTTGGAATGCCGGCCGCGATATGGCCCGGGTGCAGGACATGTTCGATCGGCTCTTGGAGGAAGGCTTGTTCCGCCCGTGGGGCTATGGCATGCGCCGTGTCGCTGACGGCGTGGGCCTGATCCCGCTGGACATTCACGAGAATAACGACGGGTACATCGTCAAGGCGCCCATGCCGGGCGTCACTCCCGACACACTCGAGATTACCTTCGAGGCCGGCGTCCTGACCGTCCGGGGCGAGGTCGCCGAGGAGAAAGAGGTCCAGGGGGAGTGCATCCTACAGGAGCGGACGTACGGCAAGTTTGCCCGCTCGGTCAGCCTGCCCAGCCCGGTCGTCCCCGACAAGATCGTCGCCCAACTGAAGGACGGTGTCCTGACGGTACAGGTCCCCAAGGCCGAGGAAGTCAAGCCCAAAAAGATCAGCGTCAGAGTCGAGTAACAGGAAGTAGGAAGCAAGAAGCAAGAAGCGGGATGCAGGAAAGAGCTCTCTCCTGCATCCCGCCTCCTATTTTCCCAGGTCCCGCCGCGTCCGCCAGATGGGGTGCCCCCAGAGCCCCAGGTTCACCCAGGGTCCCAGCAGGATATTGGTCGCGATGTCCGCCGACCGGCCGTAGTCGAACCATGTCAACGGCCGGAGGAGGTGTCGGGGCGCGTTCTTGCGCCGTCGGGCGATCCAGGCCTCCAACGGCTCGACGAGGGCCGGAAAACGGGCCCGGGCTCGCCGCGCGGCCTCCTCGGCCGGCGTGCCGTTGGCCTCGAGTACCTCCTGGTACGCCCGGCCGCCCACGCGATCGCAGTAGTACTCCTCTTCCGTCGAATCAAAGCCGTGGCTGTTCCACAGCGCGTGCCCCAGCTCGTGGGCGACGATCGCCGCGCCTTCGGGGGTCGGGCCGACGTGCTCGGGGTGCAACAAGATGGCGTAGCCGATCGGCAGGGCGATCGTCAGGCCGGCAAAGCCCCACCGCGTAAGCTGCCTGGACCACCAGATGCGGGGCCGCTGCTGGAGGATGTATTCGAGCAACTGTCCGCTGACGCTGCCCCCGGCCGGCGTGGGGGCTTCCTGGCTCTGCTGCGCGCCCCGCCGCAGTCCGAGCTCTGCGCCCTGGTGCAGCACCAGCAGCGTCTCCCGGATCGTCTCGTGGTATTTGAGTTGAAGGATGGTGCTCCTGGACAGCTCGGGCAACGGCGCGCTCCTTGGTGTGCTGGCGCTATTATACTACATTTTTCGAACACGGATGGAGACAGCTCTGCATAGCTCCCTGGCCGCCGCCGGATTTCCGGCCGTCGGATTCCCCCTGGCGGAGGCGCTGGCGAACAGCGCCGTGATCTGGCAGGCCGATGGGCCGGCCCTGCGCTATGTAGGCTGGCGGGGTTGGGCGATGCTCCTGGGCACGCCGGACGGCAGCGTGCTGTGGGACGTGCGCGAGAGACCCTGTTGGGGGCGACGGACTTGCGCTGGGGATGGTCTGGGGCCGGCCTATGATCCGGCGATCTCCCGATATTCTTCGACTCATTATGCCATCTGTCGGCCGACTTGTCAAGCCGCGGTTCAGCTGAGCGGGTAGATCCCCTCGTGCTCCAGCCCGGCCTCATCCAACAGCGCCTGGATCCGCTCCCGCTCTTCCCAGCCGAAGCGCAGCGCCACCCCGCAGTCCGAGCTCAGCTCGCGCGGCACGGGGATGAGCTTGCAGCGCAGGCCGGCCGCCTGCACCAGGCTCTCGGCCCGCATGCAGTGGCTGACGGAGGGGAAGAGCACGACTCCATACATGGGTTTGTCCACGTGCTCATCTCCTACACTCCGGGGGAGCTGTAAAGGACAACAACCTTGTACCCTGTCGCTTGCCCCCTGCTACAATGACACGACCTTGCCCGCGCCGAGCAGCGTCTCGGCGATGGCATACATGTTGGACACTGTCCCCACGGCCACCTTGTCCTTCAACTCGAAATACCCCAGGCAGGTGCCGCAGGCCAGGAGCTGCACGCCCTGGGCGGCGAGGGCCCGCAGGTCTTCCAGGACGGGCGAGCCCTCCACGACCAGGCGCACCCCGCTGTTGAAAAAGACAATCACGTCAGGGCAGGGCTGGACTTGGAGCAGGGTGTGGAAAAAGGCGCGGATCAGGACCGTCCCCAGTTCGCGCTCGCCGCGCCCCATAGTGTCCTCGGGGATCGTAAGCACGAGCGGCCCGCCGGCCGGCTGCGCCGTCCCCACCGCCAGCGGCGCGGCCGCCGGCCGGACTGTCTCCGCGGACTGCGGGGGAGCGGCCTCCTGCGGCCGCGTCACGCGGACATAGATGCCGTCCTCCTTGCCGTCCATCTGCACCGTCCACCCGGCCCCGCGGGCCATACGGGCCACGTTCTCGGCCTGGTCGGGGCTGTCGACGATGGTGAGGATGTCGCTGGTTTCCGCCATGGCCTTTTTGGTCAGCAGGACCGGTTGCGGGCAGGAGAGACCTTGGGCGTTGACAATTTTCGACACGTTGCGCCTCCTTTACGCTAGAACTCGAATCACGGCAGCTCGAGCAACCCCTTTTCGTTCCTGGAAAGCCTGTCGAATCCGCCATCCATGGCAAAGACCCCGGTGTCTTCTTGCCCAAACGGGGGAGCCTCTATCCGACATGGCTACTCCTGTGTTTCACCTGCAGCTATGATCATAGCGTCAGAGAGGCCACAGCAGCGGCAGCACCAGGACGCTGACCAGCATCGTCAGCAGGATCAGCGGCACGCCGACCCGGGCGTAGTCGCCGAAGCGATAGTTGCCGGCCCCCATGACCAGGGTGTTGACCGGGGAGGCGACCGGCGTGGCAAAGGCCATCGAGGCCGCCATCGCCACGGCCATCATAAAGGCATAGGGCTGGACGCCCATACCCTGTGCCGCGGCCAGGGCAATCGGCGCTACCAGGACGGTGGTGGCAGTGTTGGAGAGCACCTGCGTCAAAACGGCGACCAGCAGGAAGATGCCGGCCAGCACCGCCAGGGGCCCCCAGGTACCCAACAGGCCGATCAGTCCCTGGGCAGTCACGCTGACCAGCCCGACCCGCTCCAGCGCCGTGCTCATCGGCAGCATGCCGGCGATCAGCACGACGCTCTTCCAGTCGACCGCCTTGTAGGCTTCGTCGATGGAGATGCATCCGGTCAGCATCATCGCCAGGGCAGCCAGGAGGCTGACGGTGACAACGGGCAAAAGGTTGCCGGCCATCAGGACGAGCATGCCGACCAGCACGAGGATGGCCAGCGGGACCTTGCGGCGCGTGGGCGCTCCCATCGCCGCCTCCGGCTCGCCCATGACGACGAAATCGCGGCGCACGTCACGCAGCGCCAGGATGTTGCGCCAGGATCCCTGTACGAGAAGGATGTCGCCAACGCGCAGGGGCGTCTGTTTCAGGTCCAGTTTCTCCGTTCCATTGGGGCGCTGGATCCCCAGAACGGTCAGTCTGTACAGCGTGCCGAACCTGGCTTCGACCAACGTCCGGCCTGCCAGCGCCGAGCGCGGCGGCAGCAGGACCTCGGCAATGCCGATCTCGTCGTTGACCAGGCTGTCCTCGTCCTCCGCCTGTGCCGGCTGCAGCCCGAGGTTCCAAAAGGCTGCAGCGTGGCCCACGTCGTTGCCGCTGCCTCGGACGACGAGGATGTCGCCGGCGGCGATGGTGCTGTCGGCGCGCGGGGCCATCCGCTCCGCGGCGTTGGCGCGTGCGCCGCGCAACGTCTCGCTTAGGCGCGGCCGCAGGCCGGGAGCGGCCGGCCGCCTGATCTCGAGCACGGTGACGCCAAAGTCCTGGCCCAGGCGCGAGTCGGCGATCGTCTGGCCGGCCAATGCCGACTCACGCCGCACGCGCAGTTGAAAGAGGTCGTCGGGCAGACGATAGAGGTCCACGAGCTGTTCCGGCGTCTCGACCCACTGTACTTTGCGTACCGGCTGGCCGGCTGGCAGGAGTCGCCGGCCAATGAGCACAACAAAGAGCGTCCCGGCCGCGAGCAAGGCCAGGCCAATCGGCGTAAAGTCGAAGAAGCCAAAGGGCTGCAGACCGGCCTCGCTCAGCAGGTCGCTGACGATGATGTTGGGCGGCGTGCCAATCAGGGTAAGCGCCCCACCCAGCAGCGCTCCGAAAGCGAGGGGGATGAGCAGCCTGGATGGGCTGACGCGGGCGCTTCGTGCCAGGCTCACGATGGCCGGCAGCAACACCGCCACGGTGCCGCTGCTGCTCATCATGCTCGACAGCAGCGCGACCGCCCCCATGATGACGGCGACCAGGAGAGCCTCGTTCTTTCCGGCAATACGCAGGATGCTTTGGCCGATCAGCCCGGCCAGCCCCGTCTGTACCACCCCACCGCCGACGATAAAGAGCGCGGCAATGGTCAGCACGGCCGGGTTGGCGAACCCGGCCACGGCATCCTGCGCCGGGAGCAGCCCCGTGAGCATCAGGGCGGCCACAACCAGGAGCGCCACCACGTCTACCCGCACCCATTCCGTGAGGAAGAGCAGGATGGCTGCGGCCAGGATTCCCAGGGTCAGGCCCATCTCCAGAGTCACTGCGCAATCACCTCGATCCCCTGCCCCGTCCGCACATCCCCCACCACCCACGCCGGCTCCCCCGCCGCGGCGAACCGTGCGAGCAGGTCCTCCAGCCGACCGGCCGGCACGGCGAGCAGCAGCCCTCCCGACGTCTCAGGGGTAAAGAGCAGGAGCTGCGTCTCTTCGCGGATGCCGGCGGCAAAGTCGACGTGTCGGGCGTAGGCGTCGCGGTTGCGGCAGGAGCCGCCGGGAAAGAGCGAGTCGTCGGCGAACGACTGGGCCCCGGGGAGCAAGGGCAGAGCGGCCAGGTGGAAGCGCAGCCGCACGGCGCTCTTTTCCGCCATCTCGTGCCCGTGCCCCAGCAGGGCAAAGCCGGTGATGTCGGTGCAGGCGTTGACGCCCACCTCCTGGGCCAGCCGCGCCGCCGCGCGGTTCAGCCGGGCCATGCTGGCCACGACGGCCGCGATCTGCGCCGGCGCGGCGATCTCGGCCTTGAGCGCCGTGGTCACCATGCCGGCCCCCAACGGCTTGGTCAGCACCAGCACGTCGCCGGGCCGGGCGCCGGCCTTGGTCAGCACCTTGTCCGGGTGCACCAGCCCCATCACCGCCAGGCCGTAGGCGGGTTCCTGGCCCTCGATGGTGTGCCCGCCGGCCAACACCGCGCCGGCCTCGGCCACCTTGTCGGCCCCGCCGCGCAGAATCTCTTGCGTGACCTCCAGGGGCAGGTCCGTGGGAAAGGCGCAGATGTTGAGCGCCAGCGCCACCTCGCCGCCCATGGCGTAGACGTCGCTCATCGCGTTGGCGGCCGCGACGGCGCCATAGTCGTACGGGTCGTCGACGACGGGGGTGAAAAAGTCGAGCGTCTGGATGACGGCCACCTCGGGCGTGATCTTCCACACGGCGGCGTCGTCGCTGACCTCCAGCCCGACGAGCAGGTCCGGGAAGTCAGCTGCATGGAAGCGGTCGTGCAGCGGGCGCAGCACCTGCGCCAGGGCCTCGGGGCCCAGTTTCGCCGCTCAGCCGGCCGCCGAGGCCAGGGTGGTGAGGCGTATAGCCGTCATGGTCGTTCCTCCGGGGGGATCGTTTCCCCACGCCGGACGATGAGCGCGCGCACCCGCGCGTTGAGCGGGTCGCATTCCTCGGGCAGGGCCGGCCCCTCCCAATGCATCGCCGCCACGGCGTGTCGAAAGTAGGACGGCAGGTGCTGTCCATCGTTGGCGATGCCGGCCCAATCGTCACTGGCGCCATAGACGAGCCGGCCGACGTGGTAGAGGATAATCGCGCCGGTGCACATCAGGCACGGCTCCAGCGTGGTGTAGAGCGTCATGTCGCGCGCGCGCGGCCACAGCGCCGGGTCCACCGCCCGCAGCGCCTCCATCTCGGCGTGCCGCGAGGCGGCAAAGACGGGCGCCCAGATGTGGTTGCATCCTTCGCTGATGATCTCGTCGTCCAGCACGATCACCGCGCCAATGGGCAGGTTGCCCTCGGCCTCGGCCTGCAGCGCCAGCTCGATGGCGCGGCGAAAATAGGTGCGGTCCTGGTTGGTGGTGTTCGAGTTCTTTTCCATCGTCTGATTATGCCATAGGTAGGCCGGTTTGTCCAATGGGAGGACGGTGATCGGGGATCGGGGATCGGGCAGCAGAATCGGCGCGCGATTCCAGGGATGGTTTTCCCAATCCCCAATCCCCAGTCACCAATCCCCGATTACCGACTCAACACCAACCGATACCCCCCACCCTCCTCATGCACCTCCACCTTCCACCCTTCGCGCTGCGCCACCCGGGTGCAGTTGTCGCGGGCCGTCTCGGTATCGATCAGGACCTCGATCGTCCCACCCCGGGCCGCGCGCACGGCATTGCGCGTCAGCAGGGCCGGCTGCGGGCAGGAGAGCCCGCGGGCGTCTACTGTGGTTGTCATTTTGCCACCTCCTTGGTGCGCAGGCGCGCGGTCAGGCCGAGCACCAGGCAAAAGATCAGCCCGACGCCGACCGCGATCTGCCCGTAGACGGAAGGCCCGCCGACCTTGACCAGGCCTTCCGTAATCGTGTCCGCGGCGCCGGCCAGGTTGAGGTTGTGGGCCAGGCCGGCCCCGACGACCATCCCGGTGACAAAGACGGCGGCGTCGCCGTCGCCCTCGCCGCTCATAAAGAGCTGGCGGCCGGGGCAGCCGCCGGCCAGGGCAAAGGCCAGGCCGGCCAGCACCATCCCGCCGAAATTCCACAGGTGGTTGCTGTGCGCCACCGGCTGCCCGGTGAAGGAAAAGTTGACATAGGGCGTCCCGGTGGCCGCGCCCAGGACCAGGTTGGTCAAGAAGGCCACTACCAGGAGCGCGCCGATCCCGCCGAGCAGGTGCGTGTCGCCCATCAGGAGCACGTCGCGCACCGCCCCCATCGTGCAGAAGCGGGTGCGCTGGGCCAGGAAGCCAATCACCAGCCCGGCGCCCAGCGCGATGAGCAGCGGGGCGTACAGCGAGCCAGGCCCCTTTTCGCTCTGAAAGAGCGCCAGCCCCTCGCCAAAGACCGGTTGGAGGACGGCCAGCAGGAGCAGGCCGACCATAGCGGCGGGCATCAGCCAGCCCATGACGGCCGGCGCCGGGTGGGCCTTGCCCAGGGTAAAGCCGTTGCGCAGCAGCAGCACGCCGCCGCCGATGCCCACAACGAGGCCGGCCAGGCCGAGGAGGGCGTTGAGGTCGCCGCCGGCCAGCCGCAGCAGCGCCCGCCAGGGGCAGCCGAGAAAGACCAGCGCGCCGATCATGGCAAAGATGCCCAGCAGGAAGCGGGCCAGCGGGGCGGAGCCGCCGCGGGGGCGGAACTCGCGAAAGAGGAGCGCGGCGATCAGCGCGCCCAGGACAAAGCCGATGATCTCGGGGCGGATGTGCTGCACCACGGCGTTGCGGTGCAGCCCCAGCGCCCCGGCAATGTCCCGTTCGAAGCAGGCGACGCAGACGCCCATGTTCTTGGGGTTGCCAAAGTAGACGAGCAGCGGAGCCAGGATGCCGATGACGGCCCCGGCGGTGATGGGGCCCCAGCGGGAAGCGAAGAAGCGTTTCACGAGAGATCTCCTCCTGATCAGAATTGCACCAATAGGCCGGTGAATGTGCCTGCACATCCCCCCTTTCAGAGTGCTCAAAAAAGGGCCACCGCCACCCAGAGACGGGGGCGGTGGGGGACGGCCTGGACAGAGGCCGGCACGGCCACACGGGACCTCGCCTCACGGGGGCGCACGCAGATCATCGCCGCGGGAGCCGACCGGCCCCCGGGCGAAGGTTCATCTCTTTTGACGCATTACCCACTCCGGATTCATCACTTGCCGCCCAATCGCCAATCGCCAATCCAAAATCCCCAGCCCCTCATCGGCCTCTTGCCAGCTCCGCGACAGCCCGAACAGCCTCGTCGACTTCTTCCACCGTCGTAAAGGCCCCCAGCCCGAAGCGCACCGTGCCCCCGGGAAAGGTCCCCAGCGTACGGTGGGCGGCGGGGGCGCAGTGCAGCCCCGGCCGGCAGGCGATGTCGTAGCGCTCGTCCAGCTGCTCGGCCACGTCGGCCGGCGAGCGGCCGGCCACGTTGAAGGAGACGACGGCCACCTGCTGTTGCGCGTCGCCGGGGCCATAGATCGTCACGCCGGGCACGGCCTGCAGGCCGGCCAGCAGTTGCTGGGTGCGCGCCAGCTCGTGGGCGCGGATGGCCGCCCGGCCGCGCTCGCGGATATACTCCAGCCCGGCCAACAGGCCGGCCAGGCCGACGGCGTTGAGGGTGCCGCCTTCGAACTTGTCGGGGAGAAAGTCGGGCTGGACCTCGTGTTCGGAGCGGCTGCCGGTGCCGCCGCGCACCAGGGGTTGGAAGCGTTCCAGCGGCACGCGTGGGCCGACCGCCAGGGCGCCCGTGCCGGTGGGGCCGAGCAGACCCTTGTGTCCGGTGCAGGCGAGCAGGTCGACGCCCATCTCCTCCATGGCGATGGGCAGGACGCCGGCCGTCTGGGCGGCGTCGACCAGGAAGAGGAGGCCGGCCTGGCGGACGATTCGGCCCACCTCGGCGACGGGCAGGATTGTGCCGCAGACGTTCGAAGCGTGGTTGAGGACGACGAGGCGCGTCGTAGGCCGCAGGGCGCGGCGGATCTCCTCCGGGTCCAATACCCCGGCGGCGGAGCAGGGGGCGATGCTCAGGGCTACCCCCTCTTCCGCCAGCGCGCGCAGCGGCCGCATGACGGCGTTGTGCTCCATGCCGCTGCTGACGACGTGGTCGCCGGGGCGCAGGAGGCCGCGCAGGGCCAGGTTGAGGGCGTGGGTGACGTTGGGCGTCAGGACGATGCGCAGGGGGTCGGCCAGGCCGGCCAGTTCGGCGAGCGCTTCGCGCGTGCGATAGACCACCCGGCCGGCCTCGACCGAGCGGCGGTGGCCGGAACGGCCGGGGTTGGCGCCGACCTCTTGCATGAAGAGGACCATGGCCGCGGGTACGCCTGGAGGCTTGGGCCACGAGGTCGCCGCGTTGTCCAGGTAGATCATGCGCGTCTCCTCGGCGTGGGCCGGCCCACGCCATGAACAAGGCCGCCGGCGATGCCCGCCGGCGGCCCGAGGAGACAGGCTAGAGCTCCTGGAAGGGGGGCGCGGGCCCCCGGGCCACCGGGATGGGGCAGGCGGACAGGCGCTGCGGCCGGGCTCTCTGGCGCCAACTGGCGCCGGGCCGGCCGCGTCAGGATTTTCGCTGCATCCTCCAGAGCATCATGTCCACGGGTTGCTCCTGCAAGGGTTTCTAGACCTGGAGGTATTATAGAGCCCGCGCCACGGATTGTCAAATGGGCTCTTGACCCACCCGGCGCCCTATGGTATACTCCGGGGGAACGGCAAGACGGTCGTGCCGACCGGTCCGCTCGATAGGCCTGTCCACCAAGGAGCGAGGAGCCATGTCCGAAGAACGGCGCGTCTTTATCGCCATCGAGGGGGTCATTGGGGTCGGCAAGACCACCCTGGCCCGCCTCCTGCAGCCCCATTTCGACAGCGAGCTGCTGCTCGAAATCGTCGAAGAGAACCCCTTTCTGTCCCGCTTCTATGAAGACCGCGCCCGCTACGCCTTCCAGACCCAGATCTTTTTTCTCCTCAGCCGCTTCCGCCAGCAGCGCGTCGCCGTCCCCGCGGCCCTGCAGCAGCGCAACCTGATCGGCGACTACCTTTTGGAAAAAGACCGCATCTTTGCCCGGATCAACCTCGAAGGGGACGAGTGGGAAATGTATGAGCGCCTGTACGAGATCCTGGCCGACCGGGCGACCCCGCCGGACCTGGTGATCTATCTGCGGGCCTCGCTGCACACCTTGATGGGCCGCATCGCCACGCGCGACCGCTCCTTTGAGCGGAGCATGGAGATCGACTATATCGAGCAGTTGCGCGGGTTCTATGACGTCTTTTTCTCTTCCTACGAGCGCACGCCGCTGCTCACCATCGACACCAACAACCTGGACTATGTCCATCGGCTGGACGATCTGCAGGTCGTCATCGGCGCCGTGCGGACGATGCTGCAAGAGGGCTATCAGCGCGTCGTGATCTAGCGACGAGGAGGTGCGCATACACCTGGGTGGTATCCGGACAATGGCGCGTTCTGTAAGGAGGGAAACGCTTGGCCGATCATCGGTGTGCCAACTGCGGCTACTTTGATCCGAGTGATCAGCAGGGGTGGGGACACTGCACCCACCCGGAACTCCGCAAGCGCTGGGGTCTGCGCCCGATCAAGCGCAAGGAACATGCCTGCATGAGCCTGGGCAAGGACCACTGGGAGGCCGCCGGGCAAAAGATGCACGTCATGCTGGGCAAGATCCTGGTGGAGATGCGCAAGATCTCGCGCGCGCAGATGGAGACGGGGTTGACCGTTCAGGAGGCGGAGGGGTTCACCCGCCGCATCGGCGAGATCTGGATCGCCCTGGGCTATGTGACGCCGGACGATATCCAGGCGGCGCTGCGGCTCCAGCAGGAGCAGCTGCGCGCCGGCCGCTCCGCCGCCGGCTAGTTCCTTCGTGGGCAGCCGGGCGCGTTCGTGGACTCCTGCACCGGCGCTATCCATCCGCACAGCACCTGCTGCGGTTCCTTGGGCTGGCGGTACGGGAGGGGTGTTCAGGAGGAGAGAGATAGCTCGTCCGCTTGCGGAGCCTGGGCGCTGCTGCCGAGTTGCGGCTCCCCCCGGCGGTCGCGTAGGATGGTGCTCCCCGGCATGGACTTGGCTTTGTGTTTGAGCTCGGCGGCGATGTCGCCGACTTGCCCGGGGTGCTCGATGGCGCGGCGCTCGTTGGTGATGATCACCAGGGTGATTGTCATCAGGGGGAACTGGGTCTGGCGGCCCTGGCGGTCGGGCGTCACGATGTACCCGCGCGCGCGCGTCTCGGAATCGTAATAGAGCGGGATGACCTGGCCGAACTCGTCCACGATGCGCCGACAGATGGCCTCGGCGCGCTCCGGCGCGGTGACCACGACAAAGTCATCCCCGCCGATGTGCCCGACAAAGTCGTCCACCCCGCCCTGCTGCCGCACGGCCTCCACGATGATCCGCGCGACCTGGTGGATGACGCCATCCCCCTTCAGAAAGCCGTAATAGTCGTTGTAGGGTTTAAAGTTGTCCAGGTCCGCGTAGCACACGGCAAACGGCGCGCCGGCCGCGATGCGCTGGCGCAGCACGCGTTCGATCGCGATGTTGCCCGGCAGGCGGGTGCTGGGGCTGGTGGACAGCTCGGTCTCTTTGCGGCGCAGGACGGCCTCGATCCGGGCGACCAGCTCGACGACCGAGTACGGCTTGGTGACATAGTCGTCGGCGGCCAGCTGAAAGGCGCGGGCCTTTTCCTCCGGCCGCTGCTCGGCCGAGAGCAGGATGACAGGGATGGCGCTGGTGCGCCAGTCTTCCTTGAGGGCGCGGAGCAGGTCCAGTCCGTAGGCGTCGGGCAGGCGCAGGTCCAGGAGCAAGAGGTCTGGCTCCCAGTAGCGCGCGGCCTCCAGGGTGGCGCTGCCCTCACCGAGCTCAAAGACGCCATAACCCTGCTCGTTGAGGTAGCTGGCCAGGGGGCGGCGGATGTCTTCCTCGTCGTCCACCATGAGGATGCGGCCTCGCTGGCCGGCCGGCCCCGTGGCGGGGCGCAGAATGTCGGCGACGGCGCGCAGGAACAGCTCGCGGTGCACCGGCTTGGATATGGAGCCGGCCGCGCCCGAGATCTGCACCCGCCCGCCCGAAACCAGGGCGGAAACGACCAACACGGGGACATCCTTGATCGCCGGGTCTTCTTTCAGGACGGGGAGCAGGCGGCTGCCGTCCAGGCCGGGCATGGCCAGGTCCAGGGTGATGAGCGCGGGGCGGCTGGCGCGGGCCATGTCCACCGCGGTCACGGCGTCGGCCGCGGCGCGCACGGTATAGCCGGCCTGGCTCAGCATCGCCGTCAGCATCTTGCGCACGGCCAGGTCGTCGTCCACGACCAGGATATCGGGCGAGCCGGAGGAGGCCGCGGGCGCGGCCGGCTCGCCCGCAAGGGCCGGTTCTGTGGTCACGGTGGGGCCAAAGGCCGGCCCGCCGTCGAGGTGCTGCGCCGGCAGCGCGACCCGCACGATGCCGCCTTCGACCGTCGTCGCCGCGAGCAGCCGCTCCACCGTGCCTGCCAGGCGCCGGCAGTTGCGTTCGAGCAGCTCCAGGATGTGCTGCTCGTCGGGTGAGGCGTCGGGGTGCAGGAGGGCGAGCATGCGCGCCGCGCTCTGCATCGCCGTCAGCGGCGAGCCAAAGGCGTGGGCAAAGCGGGAGAGGGCTTCCTGCTCGGCATCGGTGGGCATGGTTCCTCCTGGCCGCTATCTTAGCACAGGTTGCGGCCCTTTGCAACCGCGTCTGCGCATTTGACAAATCTGTCCTTTTCTGGTATCATACCCCCTTGCGTAACGAGACTGTTTGGCATAAGGAGTACGCAAGTGTTCGCAATCGTCCGTACCGGAGGCAAGCAATACCGGGTCGAGGCCGGCCAGACCGTCGAGGTCGAGCGCCTGCCCTACGAGATCGGCCAGCAGTTCGATCTGGGCGACGTCCTGATGATCTCGGCCGAGGACGCCGTGCGCGTGGGTGCGCCCGTCGTCGAGGGCGCGCGCGTCCGCGCGCGGGTCCTGGCTCACAACCGCGGCCCCAAGATCGACGTCTTCAAGTACAAGAACAAGAAGCGGTACCGCCGTCTCACGGGGCATCGTCAGGAACTGACCCGCCTGCTCATTGAGGCGATCGAGGCGTAGCCGCAGGAGGAAACGATGGCCCACAAGAAAGGTGTAGGCAGCACGCGAAACGGGCGCGACAGCCACTCCAAGCGGCTTGGCGTCAAGCGCTACGGCGGCGAAGCGGTCCGCGCCGGCACGATCATTGTGCGGCAGCGCGGGACCAAGATCAAGCCCGGCGAGAATGTCGGGCTGGGACGGGATCATACCCTGTTTGCCATGATCGACGGGTACGTCCGCTTCGAACACCATACGCGCCTGCAGAAGCGCGTCAGCGTCTATCCGGAATCGTAGCGCAGGAGGGATTTCCGTGAAGCCCAAGATTCATCCCGAGTACGTCGAAGCAACTGTGAGCTGCGCCTGCGGCCATACCTGGAAGACCCGCTCGACGCGGCCCGTGCTCAAGACCGACGTCTGCTCCAAGTGCCATCCCTTTTACACCGGCGAGCAGCGCATCGTGGACTCGGCCGGCCAGGTGGAGCGCTTTATGCAGCGCGTCGAGGTCAGCCAACAGCTGGCCCAGCAGACCGAGTCGCGCCGCCAGGCCAAGGCGGAGCGGCGCCGCGCGCGCCAGCTGATCGAAGTGCCGGACGCGGATGCCGGCGAACCTGCGGCGGAGGCCGAGTAGCCGCCTCCACAGCAGCGCGCAGATCGAATTGGAGGAGGCTAAAGGCGATCCCTTTGGCCTCCTTTTCTTTGTAGCGGGCGGCTATCTCGTTTCCGAAAGGGGGACCCATGAGCGGCGAGGCGCATACCGGACAGATCGAGATCGTCTGTGGAGGGATGTTCAGCGGCAAGACCGAGGAGCTGATCCGGCGCGTGCGGCGGGCCGAGATCGCCCGCAAAAAGGTGCAGGTGTTCAAGCCCAGCCTGGATGCGCGCTACGCCGCCGAGCACGTCGCCTCGCACAACGGGATGCGGACGGTGGCCGTGCCGGTCGACAGCGTGGCCGAGATCGCCGCACGCGTTGATGCGGACACGACCGTCGTGGCCATCGACGAGGCCCAGTTCTTTGATGCGCGCCTGGTCGACCTGTGCGGCGAGCTGGCCGACCGCGGCGTGCGGGTGATCGTGGCCGGCCTGGACATGGACTTTCGCGGCGAGCCGTTCGGCCCGATGCCGGCCCTGATGGCGCGGGCCGAGGCGGTCACCAAGCTCCAGGCCATCTGTGTGCAGTGTGGGGGGCCGGCCAGCCGGACGCAGCGGCTGATCAACGGCGCGCCCGCCGCCTACGACGATCCCATCATCCTCGTCGGCGCGGCCGAGGCGTACGAGGCCCGCTGCCGCCACTGTCACCAGGTGCCGGGTAAAGGGAAAGGTGAAGACGTGCAGCGTGAAGAGCGATAGGAGGCGGAAATGGCGCAGAAAGTCACTCCCCGCAGCGAAGACTATTCGAAATGGTACACCGATGTCGTGCAGATGGCCGAGCTGGCCGACTACGCCCCGGTGAAAGGCTGCATGGTGATCCGGCCCTACGGCTATGCCCTTTGGGAGAACGTCCAGGCCGGTCTGGATCGGCGTTTCAAGGCCACCGGCCACCAGAACGCCTACTTTCCGCTCTTTATCCCGATGAGCTTTCTCCAGAAGGAAAAGGACCACGTCGAAGGCTTTGCCCCGCAGTTTGCCGTCGTGACCCACGGCGGTGGGGAACAGCTGGAAGAGCCGCTCGTCGTCCGCCCGACCTCGGAGACGATGATCAATGTGATGTACGCCAAGTGGATCCGCTCCTATCGCGACCTGCCGCTGCTGATCAACCAGTGGGCCAACGTGGTGCGGTGGGAGATGCGCACGCGCCTCTTTCTGCGCACGACCGAGTTCCTCTGGCAGGAGGGCCATACCGCCCACGCCACCGAGCGCGAGGCGCGCGAAGAGACCATGCGCATGCTCGAGGTCTATCGCGACTTTGCCGAGAACGACGCCGCGGTGCCGGTGATCTGCGGGCGCAAGAGCGAGTCGGAAAAGTTCGCCGGCGGGGTCGACAGCTACTCGATCGAGGCCATGATGGGCAACGGCTGGGCGCTGCAGGACGGCACCTCCCACTTTCTCGGGCAGAACTTTTCGCGGGTGTTTGAAACCAAATTCCTGAACGATAGGAACGAGCTCGAATATATCTGGCAGACCAGCTGGGGCGTGAGCACGCGCATGGTTGGGTCCATCATCATGGTACACGGCGACGACCAGGGGCTCGTGCTGCCGCCGCGGATGGCGCCGATCCAGGTGGTGATCGTGCCGATCTGGAAGAGCGACGAGGAGCGCGCCGCGGTTCTGGGCGCCGTGCAGCAGGTGCAGGCCGCTCTGCCGGGCATCCGCATCCGCCTGGACGACCGCGACGGCCTGACGCCGGGGTTCAAGTTCAACGACTGGGAGATGCGCGGCGTGCCGCTGCGCGTCGAGATCGGCCCGCGTGACGTCGCTGCCGGCCAGGTGCTGGTGGCCCGGCGCGACCGCGTGGGCGAAAAGAAGCAGCCGCTGCCGCTGGCCGGCCTGGCCGAGCGCCTCCCGGCGCTGCTGGACGAGATCCAGCGGGACCTCTTCGACCGCGCGGTGCGCTTCCGCACGGAGCGGACCTTTTACCCGACGACCTATGCGGAGCTGGGCGAAGCCGTCGAGCGCGGCTTTGCCTGGGCCTGGTGGTGCGGCTCGCGCGCGTGCGAGGACAAGATCAAGGGCGACACCAAGGCGACCTCGCGCAACATCCCCTTGCAGCAGCCCGGCGGAACGGGCCGCTGCATCGTCTGCGGGGAACAGGCCGCGGAGCAGGCCGTCTTTGCCCGGGCCTATTGAGGCGGTGGCCCCCCGTGCGCGGCGGGGCCCCGGCGGCCCTGCCGCGGGAGGATTCCGATGCGCCTGAGCCGACTCTTCAGCCAGACCCTGCGCGAGGCCCCGGCCGAGGCCGTCGTCGCCAGCCACCAACTGCTGCTGCGCGCCGGCTTCATCCGCCAGCTGGCCGTGGGCGTCTTTTCCTACCTGCCGCTGGCCCGCCGGGCCCTGACCAAGATCGAGAACATTATGCGCGCCGAGATCGAGGCCATCGGTGGGCAGGAGCTGACGATGCCGGTGGTGCACCCGGCCGAGATCTGGCAGGAGACCGGGCGCTGGTACGAGATCGGGCCGGAGATGGGCCGCTTTCGCGATCGCACCGGCCGGGACATGGTCCTGGCGATGACCCACGAGGAAGTCATCGCCGACCTGGTGCGGCGCGAGATACGCTCCTATCGCCAGCTGCCGCAGCTGCCCTATCAGATCCAGACCAAGTGGCGGGACGATCCGCGCCCGCGGGCCGGACTGATCCGGGTGCGCGAGTTCACTATGCTGGACAGCTACAGCCTGGATGCCGACCTCGCCGGGCTCGACGCCCAGTACCGCGCCCACTACCAGGCCTATTTCAATATGTTCAACCGCTGCGGCCTGCCGGTGATGGCCGTGCGGTCCGACGTGGGGATGATGGGCGGGAGTATGGCCCACGAGTTCATGTACCTGACCCCCATTGGCGAGGACACAATCATCATCTGCGACGCCTGCGGCTATGCGGCCAACCGCCAGGTGGCCCGCTTCCGTAAGCCGGCCGCCGCCGCAGAGCCGCCGCGGGCGCTGGAAAGGGTGGCCACCCCCAACGCGACCACGATCGAGGACCTGGCCGCCTTTCTGGATGTCCCCCGCTCCCGTACGGCCAAGGCTGTCTTCCTGGTGGCCACGGTGGCCGCGGGCCAGCAGGAGGTGGAGCGTTTCGTCTTTGCCGTGGTGCGCGGCGATATGGACGTCAACGAGACCAAGCTGGCCAACGCCGTCCAGGCCCGTGCCCTGCGGCCGGCGCTGGAGGCCGAGATCCGCGCCCACGGCGCCGAGCCGGGCTATGGGTCGCCCCTCGGCGTGCAGGGGGCGCTGATCGTGGTGGACGACTGCGCCGCCGCATCGCCCAACCTGGTCGCCGGGGCCAACGAGGTGGGCTACCACCTGCGCAACGTCAACTATGGCCGCGACTACCAGGCGGACCTGGTGGCCGACATCGCCGCGGCCGACGAGGGCGCCGCCTGTCCCGAGTGCGGCCGGCCGCTGCGGGCCCCGCGCGGCGTGGAGACGGGCAACCTGTTCAAGCTGGGTACGCGGTACAGCGCGGCCCTGGGCTGCACCTTTCTCGACGCCGGGGGCCGGACGCAGCCCGTGATCATGGGGTCCTATGGCATCGGCAGCGGGCGGCTGCTGGCCTGCCTGGCCGAGGCGCATCACGACGAACACGGCCTGATCTGGCCCTGTACGGTGGCCCCCTACCAGGTGCACCTGGTGACGCTGGGGACGCCGGGGTCGGAGCCGGCCGGCGTTGCCGAAAGGCTGTACGGGGAGCTGGGCGCGGCCGGCCTGGAGGTGCTCTTTGACGACCGCGAGGAGAGCCCCGGGGTCAAGTTCATGGATGCCGACCTGATCGGCCTGCCGCTGCGCCTGACGGTGAGCGAACGGGCCCTGCGCCAGGGCGGGGTCGAGTTCAAGCGGCGCGACAGCCCGGAGCGCGCCGTCGTGCCGGCCGCGGAGGTGCTGGCGCAGGCCCAGGCGGTGCTCGCCGCCCTGCGGGAAGAGCTGGCCCGGGGCGTGGTCGCGGTGCCCTTTGTGGAGTAGCGGGCAAGCCCCGGGGAAAAAAAGATACTGGGGGCACGGGAGCCCTCCCTGAGCCAGATTCTGGCCGGCCGCCAGCCGCACACCCCTTGAAATCCCCCCTCCGTTCGGCTATAATGGGACCAGATCCCCTGCAGTTGGCCGCTACGGAGGTGCCCCATGAAATGGAAACTGCCGCTCGGTCTGGCTCTGCTCACCGCGCTGCTGGCCCTGCTCTTGGGTTCCACCCTGGCCCAGGGGTCGGCCGGCCAGACGATCCCGGCAGCAGCTACGTGGACCGGGCCAACAGGTACCTCAACAGCCCCAACCGCGTCGACCACGACAACTATGGCACGACCATCGCCGGCCTGCGCACCGCGTCCTACTATGCCGGGCTCTTTTGGACCTATACCATGCAGCGTTGTGGCATGGTTGCCGCCGAGCCCGAGCTGGGCATGGACGCGCTGGTCCTCTACTGGGAACAGACCCTGCTCTATGACAACGTCGACGCCATGGACCATACCATCCAGTCCTCCCCGGGCTGCCCCGAGCTGGCCAGCATGGAAGACCTCTTCCACGACTTTGTTGTGACCAACTATGTCCGCTCGTTCGGCGGCGTTGGCGCCGACTACCGCTATACCGATGAGCAGGGTCCCCTGGCGACGCCGCTGGACGATGTCTTTGTCGAGCACGGCGTGGAGGGCATCCTGCCCGGTATCCCCCTTAGCCACAACAACGAGCAGGTCGCCGCGTGGGGGGCCAACTACTATGTCGGCCGGCCCACCCCCACCTGCTCCTGGATCCAGGTGGAGCTGGACGGCGACCCCGGCGACTACCTCCTCTATACCCTGGTGACGGTGGACGGCAGCGGCAATGCCGTTGGCTACGACCAGGCCCGCATGCGCCGCCGGGGCGAAGACCTGACCCGTACCGTCTACAATGACAACCTGGACCAGGTCGTGGCCATCGTCGGCGCGCCCGACGCCGGCGCCATCTACGACGTCGAGATGCGCTGCGTCGACCCGGACGTCGATATCCGGCAGCCCCGCTCGACCCCCTTTGAGGCGCTCGTGGGCGACCCGGCCCAGCCCCATCGCTTCCTGCTGCGCCTCGCGGTCACCGCGGGCGGAGGCTTTGTCGAAGGGCTCGACGCGAGCGCCTTTGCCGTGCGGGTGGAGGGGGCGGCTGGCCCGGCCGAGATCATCTCCACCGAGTACGTCCAGGACGAATACTGGCTCGTGGTCCAGGCGCCCAGCCAGGACACGGCCGGCCTCTATGACATCTCCGTTACCCTGGTCGACAGCGGGCGGATCATCACCGAGGTCTATGCGCTGCGCTACGATGCCACCCCCCACGTGGACGAGATCATCCTGCTCGACCGCTCGGGCTCCATGACGACCCGCCGGGGCCGCCGTTCAAGATCGACGCCGCCCAGAACGCCGCCGTGCTCTATGTAGACGAGACCGCCGACGGCGATCAGCTCGGCGTGATCAGCTTTGAGGGCACGCCCTCCGACCCGCCCGACCACCTGCTGGGCCTGGTGGACGATACGGCCCGCGACGACGCCCAGGACGCTATCCGCGCCGTCACCGCTGGCGGGGGCACCTCGATCGGCGCGGCCCTCACGGCTGCGCTGGACGAGTTCCTCGCCAACGGCGACGGCGACAAGCCTGACGTCGTCATCCTGCTCAGCGACGGCATGGAGACGCTGCCGCCGTACTATGCCGCGGTCCGCGAGGCCGTGAGGGACAGCGGAGTCACGGTGCACACCGTCGCGCTGGGAGCCGACGCCGACGAGCCGTTGATGCAGCTCATCCAGGACGATACGGGCGGGGACTATCTCTACGCCGCCATCGACGATGTCGTGGCGCAGGCCCCGGTGCTGCCGCGGCCGGCCGGCTGTGATTCTCCAGCGGCCTTGCCTGACCGTCTGCGCACCCTGTGCGCCGCGCCGACGGCCCCCGCTGCCGCGGCCGGCCCGGCCCAGATCAGCAGCTGGCTGCTGGGCCTCTCCAACATCTATGACTACCTGGAGGGCCGGGTCGAGGGCCGGGCCCGTGTCCAGGCCGTGCAGCTCTCGGCGCAGCTCTTCATCCCCATCTCCACCACCGCCGTGCTGGATACCAGTATCAGCCGCGCCACCTTTGCCGTGGCCCACAATGCTGCCGGCAGCCAGATACCCAGCAGCGTCTGGCTCGTGACGCCCGGCGGAACGACCATCGACCCCGGCTCTCTGCCGCCCGGGGCCACCTACCGCTTCGATGCCTCCCACGACGTCTACGAGATTCCCTCGCCGCAGCCCGGCGTGTGGGAAATCTGGATCGAATACAATCCCAGCGTCACCCCGCCGCCCGGCCCGTACGACGCCCTGGTCGCCGTCAGCGGCCAGAGCTCGACGCTCCTGGCCGTCTATGTGGTCACGCCGCTCGACCTGCGCTTGACGGGGGGCACGGTCCCTCTGCTGGTGGCCTTTATCGGCCCCGGCGGCCTCCTGCCCGGGGCGACCATGTCGGCGCGCGTGGTCTCCGGCGCGGTCAGTATGCCCCTCACCCTGCGCGACGACGGCGTGGACGACGACGGCGTGGCCGGCCCGAACGCGGCCCCGCCGCCCTGGATGCGCGTGTCGAACGACCCCTTCTTCGCCGGCGCGGTGTGGGAGCCCTACGCCGAGACGCGTTCCTGGCAGCTGCAGGGCTCGTGGGGCAGCCCCGCCCACGTATACGTCCAGTTTCGGGACGCGGCCGGCAACCAGTCCGGGATAGCCGGGGATGGGGTCCTCTTGGCGCAGCGGGTCTATCTGCCACTCGTTCTGCGCGGCGGCAGCTGAGGGGTCTCTCCGAAGCGCCGCACCACCGATGCCACGGCCCCGCTGCCCCGGAAGCGCGATGATCGCGGGGAGCGGCCGGCCGCGCAATTTTGACCGTACCTGTCATGGGAGTGTGCTATAATGGGTCCAGGTCGGACAACCCACCACGAGTGTCGAGCACAAGAAGGAGCGTCCCGATGCCCGAACAGGAACACCTGGACAAGGCAGCACGGCTGACGAAGCTGACCCACCTGCTCTTTCGCAATCCCCAGGGGCTGAGCGTTGCCAAGATCGCCCGCGCGCTGGGCATCTCGGCGCGCCAGGCCTACCGCGACCTGGACGCGCTCGAGGCGACGGGCATCCCCCTTGCCGAGGTCGCGAAGGACCACTACAGCATCATCGCCGGCCATTTTGTGCCCCCGGTGCATTTTGACCTGCCGGAGGCAGTGGCCCTCTTTCTCGCCGCGCGGCTGTTGGGCCGGTACAGCGACGACCACAACCCGGTGCTGGTCCAGGCGCTGGCGAAGCTGGCGGCCTCGCTGCCGGAGGCGATAGCCGAGCACGTGCAGCGGACGGTCACGGAGCTGGCCGGCCGGCCCCGGAACCGGTCCTACCTGGAGGTGTTCGAGGCGGTGACGCAGGGCTGGGCGCTGCGGCAAAAGGTGCGTCTCTGGCACCAGGCCGGGGGGAGCGAGCGGGTGCACGAGTATCTCCTCGCGCCGTACGTTGTCGAGCCGTCGGCGGTTGGCTATGCCACGCACGTCATCGGGCACGAGGAGCTGTACTTTCACGGGCTGCATACCTTCAAGGTGGAGCGCATCCAGGCCGCGCAGCTGACGGGCGAGGCGTTCGCGGTGCCGGCCGATTTCGACCCGGTGCGGCTGCTGGAGAGCGCCTGGGGGATCATGTATGGCCAGGAGGTGGTGGAGGTGCGCCTGCGCTTCTCGCCGCAGACAGCCCGGCGGGTGTGCGAGAGCATCTGGCATCCGTCGCAGGAGCTGGCGGAATGCGGCGGTGGGGGGTGCGTGTTGAGCGTGCGGGTGGCCCACCCGCTGGAGATGAAGCCGTGGATCCGGGGGTGGGGTCCGGACTGCGAGGTATTGGAGCCGGCGTGGCTGCGGGCGGAGGTGGCGGAGGAGATGCGCCGGGCGGCGGAGGGGTACGGGGAGGGATGAAGGCTGACATCTGCAATGTGATAACCAGAGGCCGGGCCGGAGAGTGTGGCGGAAGGACTGGGCGGGGAGTGGGGGGCGAGACGGCCGGGCGCGGAGGGCCAGGACGCGCCGCTGGAGCGGCGATGGGGCCGCGAGCTGCAGGAGGCGACGATGATGATCCGCGTGGGGTTCAGGCTGGTGACGGACGATGGGCCGGCGTTTGGGATGGCGGGGCCGGCCGGCGAGTGGGCGCGGCCCGCGCCGGCGCCGCGGGTGTGGGTCTTTGTCGAGGGCGCGGACCCGTCGTGCGATGTGGAGTGGGTGGGGGAATGGGCCACGGCCGGCCGGTGTATCGTCTGCGGGGCGGAGGCCGCCGAGCAGTTCGTCTGGGCGTGGGTGTAGAGATCCGGGCCCCGTCCGCTCGCCTCAGCCTGGCGCCGGTATCCCCCGGCCGGCCGGGGGGCGCCGGCGCAACTCCCTTGGACCACGGTGCGGATTTCCCGCAGGCCGGCGCGAATCCCCAGGAGCGCCAAAGAAATCCCCCGGAGTTTCAAGCTAACTCTCTGAGAGTTGAAGCCAACTCTCTGGACGTTGGAGCCAACTCTCAGAGAGTTGAACGTAACTCTCTGAGAGTTAGGTTCAACTCTCTGGAAGTACGGTCTAACTCTCCGAGAGTTAGGTTCAACTCTCTGAAAGTACGGTCTAACTCTCCGAGAGTTAGGTTGAACTCTCCGTCCATACGCTTGAACTCTCCGTCCATGAGTTTGCGCGTCCTGGGGATACGCGCCAACTTCCTGGGGATATGCTTCGACCTCCTGAGGATTTGGCCCCGACTTCAAGGGGGAATTGGAGGCAATCTCCAGGGGATGGTTCATTGCCTGGGTGCAAGAGAACAACACCTGGTCCAACCCTCCCCAATCGGAATTCGGGTCGTTCAGAGATGAACGAGGCAGAAGCAGAGTATCGGCGCGGCTATGTTTCAATTCCCCAATCGGAATTCGGGTCGTTCAGAGCGCCTGGCCGTGCAGCTGGTGTTGCAGGGGGAGGACGTTTCAATTCCCCAATCGGAATTCGGGTCGTTCAGAGGCCGCGCAGGGCGCCGGTGGCCTGCGCGGCGTGGAGTTTCAATTCCCCAATCGGAATTCGGGTCGTTCAGAGAACGTCCTTGTGACGTGTTGGCCCTTTTTTGCGAGGTTTCAATTCCCCAATCGGAATTCGGGTCGTTCAGAGCGTCAAATCGCCCGCGGAATCGTAACACGGCCAGCAGTTTCAATTCCCCAATCGGAATTCGGGTCGTTCAGAGGCCGGGCCGCTCGATATGCGGCTCTTGCATTGTTGGGTTTCAATTCCCCAATCGGAATTCGGGTCGTTCAGAGTAGTGCAAAAAGGGACACGCAAAGGGGTGCAAAAAGGGAGTTTCAATTCCCCAATCGGAATTCGGGTCGTTCAGAGCCATAGACCCACGCGCCGCCCTCTACCTCTATGCCGTTTCAATTCCCCAATCGGAATTCGGGTCGTTCAGAGCTGGCGAGTTTTGTTGACAGGTTGCCTTGCCCCGTTGAGTTTCAATTCCCCAATCGGAATTCGGGTCGTTCAGAGACCGCATCGAGCAAGCGGTCAACGGGCAAATGCTCAAAGTTTCAATTCCCCAATCGGAATTCGGGTCGTTCAGAGACCGCATCGAGCAAGCGGTCAACGGGCAAATGCTCAAAGTTTCAATTCCCCAATCGGAATTCGGGTCGTTCAGAGATGCCGACACCTGCGCGACGATGTGCCAGGAGGAGTTTCAATTCCCCAATCGGAATTCGGGTCGTTCAGAGGCGGTGCCCGGGGCGGCGTTGTAGGTGCCGGGAGTCGCGTTTCAATTCCCCAATCGGAATTCGGGTCGTTCAGAGCCGGCTGCGCACGTCCTCGCGCTCGTCCTACGGTATGTTTCAATTCCCCAATCGGAATTCGGGTCGTTCAGAGTTGGCCCCGCCGTACCACTGGCCCAGCCATGGGGGGGTTTCAATTCCCCAATCGGAATTCGGGTCGTTCAGAGACGATCTGGTAATCGTAGCCGAGAATCCTCATTGTGTTTCAATTCCCCAATCGGAATTCGGGTCGTTCAGAGCTCACGGCCTCGACCGTCAGCGGCAGGTAGGCGTTACTGTGTTTCAATTCCCCAATCGGAATTCGGGTCGTTCAGAGGCAGGCATCGCTCACGACCATGAGCCAAGGCGCTCAGTTTCAATTCCCCAATCGGAATTCGGGTCGTTCAGAGGAGCATGAGCCGGCTGAAGCGGGCCACGCTCCTGGGGTTTCAATTCCCCAATCGGAATTCGGGTCGTTCAGAGCTGTGGGCGCCCACCACGATTGCCGAGAGCTACGTCGTTTCAATTCCCCAATCGGAATTCGGGTCGTTCAGAGGTAGTGATGCCTGGGTTGACAAAACAAATCCGCAAGTTTCAATTCCCCAATCGGAATTCGGGTCGTTCAGAGGTTCACTACCCAGACCAGCAAGATCCTGGTGGTGGAGTTTCAATTCCCCAATCGGAATTCGGGTCGTTCAGAGCCACGACGCGCTGAAAAAAAGCCTCAGTCGCCAGAGAGGTTTCAATTCCCCAATCGGAATTCGGGTCGTTCAGAGTTCAAGGTGATTTGGATGTTTGGGTGCCACAGGTCAGTTTCAATTCCCCAATCGGAATTCGGGTCGTTCAGAGGTGTTGATGCGTTCATCGTGCCGCTCGCTGGAGCCCTCGTTTCAATTCCCCAATCGGAATTCGGGTCGTTCAGAGAAACCTCGCCATGTCTGCCTCCGCGCATCTGTGCGATGTTTCAATTCCCCAATCGGAATTCGGGTCGTTCAGAGCCCTTGTGCGCGTGGCGTTCCGCGCCAGCGCCGAAGTTTCAATTCCCCAATCGGAATTCGGGTCGTTCAGAGTCGTAGCGGGTTGTCGCGGCGGTGCGCAGCCTGGCGGTTTCAATTCCCCAATCGGAATTCGGGTCGTTCAGAGGATGCCCCCATAGCGCCTTGGGGAATACGCTGTAATGAGTTTCAATTCCCCAATCGGAATTCGGGTCGTTCAGAGCCCGGCCAGGGCAGCCGGGGCGGGGCCGAGTTTGAGTTGGTTTCAATTCCCCAATCGGAATTCGGGTCGTTCAGAGCCGCCGGTCTTTGAGGGGGGCAAACCGCATGTTGAAGTTTCAATTCCCCAATCGGAATTCGGGTCGTTCAGAGAACAGCAGGTCGCGGTCCACCAGGGCCACCGGGCTGTGTTTCAATTCCCCAATCGGAATTCGGGTCGTTCAGAGGCCAATCGTTCGCTTCGGGCGCGCCTTCCCCGTCCCGTTTCAATTCCCCAATCGGAATTCGGGTCGTTCAGAGAAGGCGGCGGCTAGCCGGTTCAACGCCGTGGCCTGTGTTTCAATTCCCCAATCGGAATTCGGGTCGTTCAGAGCCCCAGTTGTGCGTCCGCACGGCCCAGCCCTTGGTCCCGGTTTCAATTCCCCAATCGGAATTCGGGTCGTTCAGAGGACGATGGCGCACGCGCCAAAGAAACACATCCGCTTCGTTTCAATTCCCCAATCGGAATTCGGGTCGTTCAGAGCCAGCGATGGCGACACGGACAGCGCCGGAACAACTATGTTTCAATTCCCCAATCGGAATTCGGGTCGTTCAGAGGGCATCCGCTCGTATTGGTAGCACGCTACCAGGGAGGTTTCAATTCCCCAATCGGAATTCGGGTCGTTCAGAGGCCGCGGCTGCTCGCCCTGGTGCCAGCCGTCGATAAAGTTTCAATTCCCCAATCGGAATTCGGGTCGTTCAGAGAAGTTGATAGTTGAGGCTTGGACTGACTTGTCTTGGATGTTTCAATTCCCCAATCGGAATTCGGGTCGTTCAGAGCCCATGTGTTCAAGCTGCGGCAAATCGGCAGGAGTAGTTTCAATTCCCCAATCGAGGGTTGGACCAGGTCCTACCCCGATTACGTTTGAGCGTAACCACCGCGTAACCACGCAATTTAGAACACCTACCAAAGCGTAACCGACCATAAGCCGGTTACGCTTTCGGCTTGCCCGCCCGCCCCCTGGTTACGCCCCGGTTCCGCCGCTCCCGGAGCGAGCGTAACCGGGGTTACGCTGCGGGAGTGCTCGTCAGGTTTTCCCTCTTCTGGTAGAATGTCCGTTGAGCGACGTCACTCTAACGCAAAAAGGAGAGAAAACCATGACGAGCACCTCTATTCTATCACGGTTGGTCCCGCGAGGCCAATTCGCGGCTGTTTTTCCCGCTTGGGTGGTCTCCAGAACCCCGCCACCGCCCACCAATCTGCACGACCTGGCCCAGCAGCCGGCCACCTGGCCGCGCTTTGTGCGCGAATCGGCGCTGGCCCGCCGCTATCTGGACCTGCTCGGC
>Ga0302251_1000226_pt1 | contig 65120 bp, 64 predicted proteins | sample AAG_RA_Gln_MG_FD_193534 | JGI IMG/M metagenome (GOLD analysis project Ga0302251, IMG submission 193534) | Enriched activated sludge microbial communities from anaerobic digester in WTTP, New Holstein, Wisconsin, United States - AAG_RA_Gln | ecosystem: Engineered > Bioreactor > Anaerobic >... | reverse complement strand
AGGCAAAACATATTTTGGCGGTATGATGGACATAGAAGAGTTCTGGGAAACCGCTGCAATGACAGGCGTTGAGAGATATGGACTTGGACCACTGACTCAGGTATTCGGTGGTGGTGATGGAGGTAATTGGATAGGTCCCCACTTCGAAGATTTTAAGGATAGTCTAAGCGAAAGCTACGGTTGTGCCGGACATAAAGAAAACTGTGGATAAGAAGCCAAAAACGGAACCCAAATGCGTGCGAGGAGCATTTCTTATTTTAAAACGTCCAGTCAGCATTGGCAGCAAATTTTTTAAGGAGATAGCTCATCCTGAAAGGAAGCGTGTTGCATAAAACATTAAGGAGGCCGTGAAAATAATTAGAATGATTCAATCTTCTTTTCTGCACAACGGCTGAAATGCCGAACATTATGTCATTTATCCCTGAAATGCCCCTGCAGCTCTGAAAGCTGGAAATTTGAGAGAAGAAAAAAGTGCATGGGAAAATGTGATCCGATGGACTTGACATCTTTCAGAGATGAGCAGGTGATCTGAGTCTGCTCTCTGCCGAAAATGGAGGGTTTATTTCACATACCCTCGAAGTATCGGATACCAGAACTCTGAGCCAGTGAGCGTTGATAAATATAATAATGGCAAAACCAAGAATTATAATCGTAGAAGATGACATGATAATCGCCAAGGACATAAAGAGCACTGTGGAGGCTCACGGCTATAAGGTTGCAGGCATGGTCACCACAGGTGAGGAAGCAGTAATCAAAACTGGTGAGCTTCTTCCCGATCTTATAATAATGGACGTAAAGTTAAAGGGCGAGCTGGATGGTATAGATGCAGCACTTCAGATAAAAGATCTGTATGATACACCTGTAGTCTATCTGACCTCATATGTGGACAACAAGACAATAGGCAGAGCGAAGATTACCGGACCTTTGGGATATATCCTGAAGCCTTATGAAGAGATTGAGCTCTGCACTGCTCTTGAGATAGCCCTCTATAAAGACAGCCTTGACAAAAAGATGCGTGAACATGAACGATGGCTGTCAACCATTCTCAGGAGTATTGGCGATGCGGTGATAGCTACTGACAGGTATGGCTCAATCAAGTTCATAAACCCTGTGGCAGAGCATCTTACCGGCTGGACAGCAGATGAAACACTCAACAGGCCTTTGTCTGACATCTATATCCTGAAAGAGACAAACCTTCCGCCAGCCTCAGACAATAAGAGAGAGGCATTTGCTGACAGCTCTTTCCTCTCAGAGCAGAGGCTGCTTCTGCGCCGTGACAGGCGTGAGATCCCTGTCGATGAGACGAGTGCTCCAATAATAAATGAAAAGGGAGAGGTAACAGGCACAGTACTTGTATTCAATGATGTTTCTGAGCGGCATCAGGTTCAGATGAGGCTCCGGGAGAGTGAAGAGCTGTACCGGACTCTTGCAGAGGCTGCACAGGAAAACATCTATACTGTCGACGCGGCAGGAAGGATAATATATGCAAACAGCTTTGCCGCCACTAACTTTGGAGTTTCGCAGGAATCCATCGTAGGGATGCATCTGTTCGATCTTTATCCTTCCCATGTGGCAGAAGACTTTATCATATCCATCAGGAAGATATTTGAGAGTGGCAGCTTTCAGAATCAGGAAGAGAAGCTGAGTCTCCATTCGAAGGAAGTCTGGTTTGAATATCGTCTGTACCCGATCTATAGCAGCGACGGCGCAGTAAAAGCCGTGCTTGTAATCTCCAGGGACATTACGTCGAGAAAGAAAGTGGAAGAGTATCTGAAGATGGCCAAAGAGCAGGCTGAGGCGGCGAGTATCGAAAAAAACAGATTTCTTGCACATATCTCACACGAGATTCGAACACCGCTCAACGCCATCATAGGATTTTCCGAGCTTCTGCGGGACAGTACACAGACTTCGAATCAGAAGGACTATATCAATGTTATACATGAAAGCGGCAACGTTCTGATGGCGCTTATTGAAGACATACTCGATATCTCCAGAATAGAATCAGGAATGATGCGTCTTCAGACCGAGATTTTCAATCTGGAATATGTTGTAAATAATGTAGTGAAAATACTCCGTCTGAGATTGAAAAGTGAAAGTGTCATATTTGTTCTGGACTTCGATCATCACCTTGCAAAGGATTTTACAGGTGATCCTACCAGGATCAGCCAGATTCTGCTCAACCTTCTGAACAACGCTCTGAAGTTTACTGAAAAGGGTGAGGTTTTTCTATCATTGACTGCCGGTGAATTGAGCCCTGACCGGAAGAGTCAGAAGATAAACCTGAAGGTGAGAGACACTGGGATCGGCATACCGTATGACAAACAGCGGCTCATCTTTGATGCCTTTATACAGGCAGACAGCTCCACAACAAGAAAATATGGGGGAACAGGGTTGGGACTTACAATAACCAAAGCTGTGGTGGAGAAGATGGGCGGAGTGATCTCGTGTAATTCAGAAGTTGGAAAGGGGAGCGAATTCAATGTCACACTAAGCCTTGCCGGAAGTGACACGCCGGCAGCGGCTGATGATTACAGCTCACACTTGCGAAATGTTGAAAGTAAAAGAGCGGTTGTCATAGACAGGAGTGTGGCTTCCTGCCTGGTGATGGAGAAATACCTCAAAAGGCTCAACATGTTCTGTGCAGGCAGCTTTCAATCGTTGAAGGAAGCAATGATTCAGATCAGACAGGCCGGGAATCCTCTGGATTTCATATTCGTTGATGTATCGGTGCTGGATCAGGGAGGACAGGAATCTCTCATCGCCATTAAAAATGAATGCAGAACGGACCTCGGGCTGATCGCAGTCTACAGCGGGATTAAGTCAACTGTTCTGTCGAAGCTGAAAAAACTTGAATTTGATGCTTATCTTGCCCGTCCTGTTATCTGGAATGAATTTGCAGCGGCCTGCGAGAAGTTACTGCTCTTAAAAGACGAATCACCCCGCGATAAGGAAAATGCTGATAAAGGCATATTGTCATTGAAAGGCATTCACGTGCTGCTTGCCGAAGACAATTTCATCAATCAGAAACTGGAGAAGATCCTGCTGGTTAACCTGGGATGTACAGTCGATCTTGCCAATAACGGCAGAGAGGCAGTACAGAAAGTGTCAAACAATCATTACGATGCGGTGATCATGGATGTATCCATGCCGGTGCTGGGAGGTATTGAAGCAACAGTGGAGATCAGGAAGGCAGGTTACACAGACCTGCCTATCGTTGCGCTGACCGCCTTTGCCAGCAAAGAAGATGAAAGAAAATGTATGGAAGCCGGTATGGATGGCTTTATCGCCAAGCCGATCAAAGTGCGGGATCTTGAAGATATTCTCACCAGTATTTTGAAAAGGCAGTCGTGATCCTTTCATCTCCTCTTTACAACAGCATGATTTTGGTACATAATAGATACAGGAGATATGAATTCTTTGAACAGGCAGATTTAAACCTTCAACACACAGCTTTATATTTAGAAATGTCCATTAATACTGTCATCATAATTATTATCGCAATGATTCACAGAGTAGGAGGTTTACCTTATGACATCTCTCAAAAGCAAGGAAAAAATACTCGAAGAACTGGGCGGCCTTCCTGTTGAAATCTATGATGAGCTTGTTGCAGAGCACTTTTCGCTTGTTAAGGAAAAAATACACGAATTGCACGATCTGCTGGGAAGATGCAACTATGAGGAGTTCTGCAGGGTTGCCCATTCTATCAAGAGCTCTTCTGCCAATCTGAGACTCGCCCCCTTTCAGGAGCTTGGCGCTGAGATGGAAGCCGCTTCCAGAGACGAAGTTGATCGGGAGCTTCTCGTACAATCTGTAGAGAAGCTTGAAAAGCTGATTGCCAGAGTTGAATCGGAAGGACTGCCGTGACATCTCTGCATCAGCAGTGCTTACCTCTTCACGAACAGTGAGCCTTCACCTGAGATCTGTGTAAAGAGCCCTTCAGCCTCCTCCGGGAGCTTCTGTGTATGTTCTGTGGCCAGAAATCCACCTGCTGAAAGTGATGAATGAAACATTTTTAATACTTTGATTCTATCCTCCAGAGAGAAGTGAAGGAGCACATTCTTGCATACGATCAGAGAAAACTCTGAGCCTGCCGGCTGAAGAGTCAGAAGATCGTGCTTCCTGAAGGTAATACTCTTTCTCAGATGGTCTGCTATTCTTACATATTGAGGATCCTCTGCCGCACTGAAATACTTTTCCAGCAGATGAGGGGGAATTCTCTGCACTTCCTCGTTCTTATACTCTCCTTTTGTTATTATGGTCTCGAAAAGATCGCTCGTGTCGATGTCTGTCGCCAGAATCCTGAGGTTCCTGAAGCTGAAGTAGCCCATCTTTTCTGCGCAGAGTATGGCCAGTGTATAAGGCTCACATCCTGTTGCACATCCGGCATCCCAGAATTGTATGTTTCTTCTTCCCTGTATGGTTGGAAGCACATTGGCTACAGTGAGCTCGAGCGTCTGGAGATCTCTGAAAAAGTATGTAAAGGCCACGGTCATCTGCCTCCTTGTCTGTGCTGTTCTTTTTATTTATCGGAGGGAAGAGGAATATCTTAAGTAGTGCCGTGCTGGCGTTCCTGTAGAAATTCCGATACGTTCAATAGAGTGGTCAGACTCGACGAGAAGGAAATGCTCCGTTCTTGTCAAATTATCATTGACCTGTCCTCATCCTGCCATTTAGAGTGAAGAGCAGCGGGAGCAGACAGGAGAGACATTAATTACAAGGAGGTAGCAAAATGAAAGGATTCACTGTCAAGGCGCTTATCATTCTGGTAGTACTGGTCAATATATCAGTCTGCACAGCTGATGCTCAGAATCCTGCCCAACCGTTTGCTCATGAGCCGCTCACCCTGCTTTCAATGAATGTGACTGAATCGGACACGGAGCAGCAATCATCAGAGTTTTCATCGGCATCACCTGTCACCCTTGCTCACGAGGATCTGACAACGTCAGACTGTGAGTCAGAGCACCATTCTTCAGCAGACACAGCCACTTCAACAGATCAAGCCACTCCTGCAGACACACCGGCTTCAGCAGCACTCACCCACGAATCATCAAATCTTCTTGCACTCGACAGTTTCCAGTCATCTGACGAAGCCGCACAGGCAGCAGAAATATCAGCACCGCTTGAGCATGAGCCTTCTTCGGTCTACATGGAGTATGAGCCTTCCTATGAGATCTCGGCAGACTCGCCAGAGGTAAGGAAAAGCGACGGTAAGGATGCACCGAAGAAAATTCCTGTGAAGGTGAACATAGGCAACTGGAATGAGTGGGACAGAGTTCCCAACAAAAAAGGCGACTATGCTTTCAACTATGTAGGGGTAGTTATCGGCAAGCTGCATCTGCGGTATGACTATTTCAACTTTGATCGCAGCAGATACTGGGTCAATTACGGCCAGATAGCACTGATAAAGAGCTCCAGCTTCAATTTCAACTACAGTCCCGGAGTAATGTGGATAAACGGTATGTTCAGCGGAAAGAGAAAGGAGCTCTGGTACTACGGCGGCCACTTCACGCTCTCCCTTCCGAAGCTGGGGCTGTCAGTCCTTCACAAGGGATACGGCTGTAATGAGGGACCTTTCAATCAGACCTTTGCAGACCTCAAAATATGCAAATTTCTGGATATCTCAGGGTACAACCTGTCAACTCTAGCGGCTAACCCGGACACTTATGTGGGGCCGAAGGTGAAGATCCCTGTCGGCGCTGTACAGTTCCACATATGGTATGGATTTTCAACCAACCCCAGCAGGCCTGAGGCAAAGATGCTTAACTGTGCCACGCATATCACATTCTGATACATCTTATTGATTCAGTGTCTTTGAATTGAAGGGCAGAGCCGCTCAGCCGGTACTGCCCTTTTCGATTCCTCCTCCTTATAACTCTGAGCTTTCCCCTCTTAAAAAAAAACCGGCATATCCGAAGATAGAGATGAACGTCTCACCGGAAAGGTGAGAGAGTATTTCCACCATATAGAACTGCCGGAACTGGCAGGCAGTTTATTAATAAATAAGAGAAAGGCGGTGATAGATACGAAAGTTACCTGGGTAAGGCTCTCGCTACAAGGATGTAAATTATGCAGCACAAGGAGGTTGAGAGGATGTTGAAAAAGATGAAGCTGGGAACGAAGATACTCGGAGGCTTCGTAATTATGGCAGCAATTGCCACCGTAATAGGCCTCTGGGGATATTTTTCCCTTGACAAGTCAGAAAAGAGTATCAATTCAATCGGGAACAACGCCATGCCTGCCGTCAGATACCTGATGGCTATAAATGTGGCCGCAAATAAGATATGGGTGGGAGAGCGCGGTCTTGCAAATGTCAAGATGACTGCCGATCCTGCTGTCAGGAAGGCACAGTATGTCTGGATGGATGACAACTGGAAAAGTGCCGAGGAGAACTGGAGAAGCTATGAAGCTCTCCCCAGGAGCAGTGTGGAAGATCAGAACTGGAGAGACTTTGCCTCTCTGTGGCAGAGCTGGAAAACTGAGCACGCAAAGGTCCGCCAGCAGGCGGAGGAATATGACAGGATGAAAGCCTCGGCATATGAAGATGACAAACAGAGCAAAATGAGGCTTGGCAGGCAGGAAGATCAGGTTATAGCAGCTTCCCTTGAATCGCGGAAGACTCTGCTGGATGCAATTGCAAAGCTCGATGGCCTGGTGAAGGCTACTCAGGATTCAGCGGCAGAAAGGGTGAAGACGGCAAATACAGAATCGGCGCAGAGCAAGACCGCCATGGTTATTGTCTTTGTGCTGGGCTTTGTTGCGGCTGTGTTCATGGGGGTTATAATTACCAGGAACATTACTGAGCCTGTCAACAAGGTAAAGGCCATGCTGGAAGAGCTCAGCAAAGGCCATCTGGGCATGCGGGTGAACTCCGACTGCGATGATGAAGTTGGAAGCATGGCAAAAACGATGGATTCATTTGCAGAGAATCTTCAGAAGCACGTTGTCGGCACCATGAACAATATAGCCGAAGGCAACCTCAATGAGCAGATTTTCATAGCAGATGACAGGGACGAGATTGGCCCTGCTCTCAAGAAAACAGTTGATTCATTGAACGGTCTTGTCGCCGAAATGAACACTCTTTCCAGAGGTGCAGTCGAAGGGAAGCTTGATATCAGAGGAAATGCCAACAAGTTCAATGGAGGCTACAGAGATATAGTAAAGGGTGTCAATGACACGCTAGATGCAGTGATCGGCCCGCTCAATGTGGCAGCCGAGTATGTCGATCGGATCTCGAAAGGCGATGTGCCCTCCAAGATTACCGATAATTATCGGGGCGATTTCAACGAGATAAAGAACAATGTCAACCAGTGCATTGACGCAATCAACCTGCTTGTGGCTGACACTGGAATGCTTGTTCAGTCATCACTTAAAGGTGATTTTCAGACCCGTGCCGATGCATCACGCCATCAGGGCGATTTCAGGAAGACCATCGAGGGGGTGAACAAGACTCTCGATGTGGTAGTCGAAAAGGTCCTGTGGTATGAAGCTCTTCTCGATTCAGTGCCTCTGCCTGTATCAGTTACAGACATTAACATGAACTGGACATTCATCAACAAGGCTGTTGAGCAGTTCCTTGGTGTAACCAGAAAAGATGTCATGGGCAAGCAGTGCAGCAACTGGAAGGCATCCATCTGCAATACTGAGAACTGTGGAATCGCCTGCCTGCGCAAAGGAAAGAGCTTCACCGACTTCAACCAGGTCGGTCGCGACTTCCACGTCGATACATCGTATATCACCAATGCAAAGGGTGAGCGCATAGGCCACGTCGAAGTCATTCAGGAGATGACTGCCAAGGTCAGAAGCAGCGAATATCAGAAGGTGGAAGTGGAGCGACTGGCAGGGAATCTGGAGAAGCTATCCAAAGGCAACATAGACTTCGATCTCGATATTCAGAAGGCCGATGAGTATACAAAGGAAGACAGGGAGCGCTTCATGGTGATCGCCTCCAGCCTCGGGAAGGCCCGCGATGCGGTCAAGGCAATCATCGTCGATGTTGAGTCTCTCACCGATGCCATCCAGCAGGGCAGGACAAAGTCGAGAGCCGACGCCTCCAGTCACGAAGGGGAGTTCAGAAATATAGTAACCGGTCTCAACGGTACTGTAGAAACTATCCTGAAGCCTCTTGCAGTTGCCACAGAGGCAATAGATGCATTTGCCCAGGGGAATGTGCCTTCCAGAATCACAGATGATTACCACGGTGATTTCAACATCATCAAGAACAGCATCAACAATATTGTAGATGTCATCACAATGAGAAACGCCGATGTAAACACTCTTATCGAGGCAGCTCTTACAGGGAAGCTGGACGTCAGGGCCGATACCAAAAAGTACACAGGCAACAACGGCAAGATGATAGACGGGATCAACCACCTGCTGGATACGATAATGACACCTATCAACGAGGCATCTGATACACTGCATCGTGTGGCTGACAAGGATCTTGTCGCAAGGATGACCGGCGACTACAAGGGTGACTTTGCAAGAATAAAGGAATCCCTCAATACCGCTGTAAACAACCTGGACACAAGCATGCAGCAGGTCAATGTGTCTGCTGATCAGGTAGCTTCTGCAGCGTCGCAGATCGGCACCGGCAGTCAGGCGCTTGCTCAGGGTGCATCAGAGCAGGCCAGCTCGCTGGAAGAGATTTCGAGCTCTCTTCAGGAGATGGCATCCATGACCAAACAGAACACAGGTAATGCCATTGAGGCAAAGAGCCTTACCGAGAACACCAGGCAGGCTACGATGAAAGGCGTTGACAGTATGAACAGGCTCTCTGAAGCGGTTCAGTCTATCAAACATTCATCAGATCAGACTGCCAAGATTGTCAAGACTATCGATGAGATAGCGTTTCAGACTAACCTTCTGGCCCTCAATGCAGCAGTGGAAGCTGCCAGGGCCGGTGAGGCAGGAAAGGGCTTCGCAGTTGTGGCGGAGGAAGTGCGCAATCTGGCAATGAGAAGTGCCGAAGCCGCAAAGAATACCGCGAACATGATCGAGGAATCGTCCAGAAACGCCGATAACGGAGTAGGTCTCAATCAGGAAGTGCTGAGGAACCTTGATGAGATTGCAGGGCAGGTAAACAAAGTCAGCGAGATGATGGCAGAGATTGCTGCAGCGTCTGAGCAGCAGAGCACAGGCATCGATCAGATAAACACTGCAGTAGAACAGATGAATCAGCTTACGCAGCATAACGCCGCCAACTCTGAGGAATCGGCCAGCGCAGCGGAAGAGCTGGGTTCACAGGCTGAAGAGATGCGCAGTCTGGTTTCAAGCTTCAGGCTCAGTTCCCTGTCCGGCCCGATGAACTATCAGGCAGCGTCAAGAGTGTCTCCGCAGCAGAATCGTGGGAAAGCCCCAGTCCGTGAAAAGGTGCGGACAGGTGCGCCAGCAGGAGGCAACGGCGGCAACGGCCACGGCAAGAGCCTGGGGATCACCAGGGAGCGCGCAGAAAAGCTCCTCCCTCTTGATGATCTCGATATCTCAACACTGCAGGATTTCTAGAAACTGTTGAACTGACCACATGAGGCGGCATTGCAGGCGCAGTGCCGCCTTAATATTTTCAACCTTCTTCCGATTATATCTGTGTAACGAAATAACAGTATCGAAAGGAAAGAGAATGGAGACTCTCTCTACAACCCTCTCGGCAAAACAGTTCAATGAAATATGCAATCTTGCCTATACGCTTTGCGGCATCAGACTCACTGCCGGAAAAGAGGAGCTTGTCAAATCCCGTCTCATGAAGAGGATTCGGGCGCTCAAGCTGAACAACTTTGATGAATATATCACTTACGTCAATGAAGATTCTTCGATGACAGAGCTCAGGTTCATGCTCGATGAGCTTGCCACCAACAAGACAAGCTTCTTCAGGGAGATGCCTCATTTCGACTATCTTATCTCCACAATGATTCCAAATCTTCAGGACAGGAAGATCCGCATATGGAGCGCCGGATGCTCCTCAGGGGAAGAGCCTTACACTATAGCAATGGTGCTCAGAGAGAACATCTCGGATGTTGACAGGAAAGATGTATCGATACTGGCAACCGATCTCTCACACAAGATCCTGGCAAGGGCAAAAGAGGGCATCTATGAGAAGGACACGGTTAAGGATGTTCCTGCAAGCCTTGTTGCACGCTATTTTACCGTTGTCAATTCAGGACCTTCCAAGCGTTACAGGGTCAATGACAACATAAAGAAGATGATAAAGTTCGCCCATCTGAATCTGATGGGTGACTGGCCCATGAAAGGACCGTTTGACATAATATTCTGCAGAAACGTCATGATCTATTTTGACAAACCTACTCAGAATACATTGATCAACCGTTACTATAACTATCTCCGCGAAGGCGGCGTTCTCTTCGTGGGACACTCTGAGAGCTTTACAGGGCTTTCACACAGATTCAGATTTGTCAAACCGGCCATCTATATGAGATAAACTGGAGGCGATAAGGTGATTAGAGTTCTTATAGTGGATGATTCAGCTCTTGTAAGAAAGATACTGACCACAGAGCTTTCCAAGTTCTCAGACATAGAAGTAGTCGGAACTGCGATAGACCCATATGTGGCTCGGGACAAGATCCTGACTCTGAAGCCGGATGTGATGACGCTTGATATAGAAATGCCCAGAATGGACGGCCTCTCCTTCCTGGAGAAGATTATGAAGTACCATCCAATGCCGGTTGTGATAGTAAGCTCCCTCACTCCCAGAAACAGTGAGATGGCAATCAGAGCTCTGGAGCTCGGTGCGCTGGAGGTTGTATGCAAGCCCGGAGGTACCTTTTCAGCTACCAATATATCCCAGGCTCTCGTTCAGTCGATCAGGGCAGCAAGTCACGCCAGATTCATGAAGAAGACTGAGCCGTCACCTGCTCCCAGGAAGATCGATAAGAAATCTGTGCAGCTTCTGACGACTCATAAAGTGCTGGCCATAGGTGCTTCCACCGGTGGGACCAAGGCTATTGAAGTAGTACTGAGAGAGCTTCCTGCGACAACGCCGGGCACAGTAATTGTTCAGCACATGCCTGAAGGATTCACGCGCTCTTTTGCCGATCGCCTGAATCAGATCTCAGAGATGGAGGTAAGAGAAGCAAAGGACAACGATTTTGTAGTGCCCGGTGTGGCTCTGATAGCTCCCGGCAACTTCCATATGGTGCTGCAGAGAAGCGGTGCCCGATACTTTGTGAGGATTGCAGATGGACCTCAGGTTCACTATCAGCGTCCTGCAGTAGACGTGCTGTTTGAATCAGTGGCTCAGCACGCCGGCTCCAATGCACTGGGAGTTATTCTTACCGGAATGGGAGCGGATGGTGCGAAAGGCATGCTGGACATGCATCTGCGCGGGGCGTACTGCATTGCGCAGGATGAAAAAACCTCCACTGTATTTGGAATGCCTAAGGAGGCCATCAGGATGGGCGGGGTGGATGAGGTGCTTCCTCTTGATTCTGTTGCGGGAAGAATTATTGACTATCTGTCAGATAAGCAGATTGTACCGAGTAAATGAAACTTAGCAGAAAGACAGTGCTTTTATTCTTCAGAATTTTTTCAGGTGGGGACAGGCTTTTATAACAAAATGCTGCTCAGAGATCATCCTCTTCAGCGGAATGCCCACAGAAAGCTGTAATATGATCTCATCGTCTTCAATTCTCAGGATCCTGCCTTCAATATCCAGACTCTCACCGTCATTGAAAAAGACTTTCGCCTTAATATGCAGGACCAGATGATCGAGCGCCTCTTCTATGATTTTAAACCTGAGGCCCTGTTCTGATATCTCGGCCACAGGGAACTTCCACTGCCTGTATTGCATATATGGTCTTACAGATGCCGGATATCTGAGTCTGTAGAACCTTCTTCTCTCGTAATCTGCCATGGTCTTTCCTGATTATCAGAGTATGAAATACCCGGTCAGCACCAGGTTGATCGAGCCGATTATCAGATCGCAGGAAGAGAGCCAGGTTCGCTCTTCCTTTATTGAGATGATATAATCGACAGCTGCCCCCCTGTTACTGCCGAAAATCTTCATCTCCGGCAGTGAGAAGAGGATGTAAAAAGCTGTCCTGTCGTTATCTTCTTCTGAAAACACCCTTATTTTATTTGGAGTGTTGAATGCATAGAGTGAGTGGTCCAGGCGGGAAGCTCCTGTCCCGGTTTTTTCAACTATGTAATCTATTTCAAGACGTTCTCCCCTGAGCTCACTGGTGGCGGTAACGATCTTACTGAAGTCCCTGCCTGTCTGTTCGACTTTCAGCTCCATCGAGTAATCTCTTCTTGATATCTTCCCCTGAATCTGCTCTTCGCCGACTGTGCCTTCAATGAGGCGCAGCTCATTGTCGTCTTTGTCATCAACTATCGTGAGGCTGAAGCTTTTATGTCTCAGGTATCCCTTCTCCTGAAGGATCTCACCATATTTCTCAACAGTGATCATCTCTTCATTATTCCGGGAGTATATGACAAGAGAATCAGAGCCTGGGAGCCTTGATGGAGGAGGTGTCCCATGGACAACGGCGGGAATTATAAAGATAAGAAACCCTAGAAAGACTGTCAATACAGCTTCCCTGGACCTCTTCCGGACGCGCTGCTTTTCTGGCATCGACCCTCCCTGTTCCTTCTCAACAATCCCTGTCTTCCAGCAATAACGACTCAAAGAGTCGGAACCCTGATATCAGAATTTCGCAGAAGTGTTAAATAAACCCTCCATCATATTGCAGACTTCGCTTCTGCAACAGTTGAAGACAGCTTACATAGAGAAGCTGGAAGTCCCTGCAGGCAGTGGAGACCATGAAGATTTTTTTCTGAAAAGTGATCCTGCTGTTTTTTTCCATATAACTTATTGAGGCGATCAACATCGAGGAGGATCAGGATATGAGAGCACAGTTCCCGCCGCGGACGCAGATGATAATCAGGCCTGAGGTGCCGGATAACGGAGTGGCACAGGTGCAGAAGCCTGAGGAGAGCTTCGGCAATACGGTGACCAGGTTCCTTGATGAAGTTAATACAAATCAGATCAAGGCAGAGCAGGAATCGATAAAACTGGCCCGCGGGGAATCAAGGAATGTGCATGAGGCACTGGCATCACTTGAAAAGGCAAACCTGTCACTGCAGTTCACTCTGCAGGTAAGGAACAAGGTCATTGAAGCTTATCAGGAAATCATGCGCATGCAGGTTTAATATCAGGAGGTGTAAATGTCTGATTATCTGAATACCAACGCCGTCAGAGCCACTGAAAAAGCCATGTCATTCGCTTATGACCGTCACGTCAGGCTTCTGGATAATGTGGCAAATATCGACAGGCCCGGCCATATCAGCACTGATATCTCTTTCAGAGATTACATATCGAGTCTTTCCACGGCTCCGCAGCCAGTTCCAATGCAGCTGGTACAGACTTCCCCGAGTCATATTCCGGAGCTTGAAAGAGAATCGAAAACCTCTTTTCCTGTTACACAGTATAAAGATGCCTCTCTTGAAGATGAAATGACCAGGCTGATGGAGACGTCACTTTTCTTCTCATCGATGGTTCACGTTCACAACCTGAACACAGGCCTTATCAAAACTGCCATAACCGAAGGGAGAAAATAGGATATGAATTTGTTTTCCAACTTTGATATCAGCTCATCGGCCATGACTGCTCAGCGTATCAAGATGGATGTAATATCTGCAAATATAGCAAACATCGATACGGTGAGCACTGAAGAGGGAGGACCGTATCTGAGGAAGACTGCAGTGATAGGGGAGAAGGGAACAGGGAAGCAGTTTCAGTCGCTGCAGGAGTTCAGAGACTACCTGGACTTCGGAATGCAGGGAAAGACAGCCAGAGCTCCGGGAAGAGGCGCCGAAGTGAAGGACATTTCTGAGGACAGGCAGGCAGTGCGATATGCCTACATGCCGGGACATCCTCTCGCCGATGAAAATGGTTATGTAAAGTTCCCGGATATAAACATTATCGACGAAATGGTAGAGATGATCAAGGCCTCCCGTGTCTTCGAGGCAAACCTGACAGCACTCAATGAAGCCAAATCAGTATTTCAGCGCTCACTGGATATAGGAAAGAGCTGACTGCATAATCAGGACATTCCGCCTTCAAAGAACTGAGATAAGGAGTACTGTATGAATAATATTGAGTGGTTGAAGAAGTTCTGGTCCTCGAAGACCAGTCAACAGAAGACCAGTATAATAGTAGTAACGTCAGTATTCATAGCCACGTGTGCGCTGATATTCTCCTGGGCAAGCAGGCCTGATTACAAACCTCTCTATACCAATCTGAGCTCGAAGGATGCTTCCTCCATCTCAAAAAAGCTTCAGGAAGAAAAAATCCCCTACAAGCTGGAAGATGAAGGGAACACAATCCTTGTTCCACAGCGCTATCTCTATGAGACACGGCTGAAACTGGCAGGCTCTGGTCTTCCAGAAAGCGGTACTGTTGGCTTCGAGCTATTTGACAAGATGAATATCCAGACTTCCGAGTTTGTGGAGAATATCAACTATGTGAGGGCGCTGCAGGGAGAGCTCTCACGCACCATTCTCAGCATTCACGAGATTAAAGCCGCGAGGGTGATGCTGAATCTTCCCAGGGAATCGATCTATATGGAGGAAAGCTCACAGCCAACTGCTTCAGTGGTACTGGCCATGGGCAACAGCAAAGGACTCTCACATGAGCAGATCCAGTCAATTGCCTATCTTGTGGCATCATCTGTGAAGAATCTGAAGCCCGAGAATGTCACCATTGTGGATGAAAAAGGGAGCCTTCTGTATGCACCGGAGATGGCAGGCGCAGGTTTTTCGAGTACCACACACTTTCAACTGCAGAAGAACAAGGAGCGTGATCTGGAGACAAAAGTGCAGACAGCAATGGACAGGATCTTCGGTGCCGGTAAGTCCCTTGTCAAAGTCAATGTTGAGATGGAGTTTGATAAACAGACAATAGAGAAAGATACATACGAGCCTGTAGACAAAAATCTGGGCATACTGAGAAGCGCGCAGGAGAATTCTGAAACTTATGTCGAGGGCACCTCTGCAACTCCTTCTCCGAGACCGACTGCATCGCCTTCTGAAGGGGGAGGAAGCAGTGTGGCAGCCTCTGCAGGCTTATATGGAACTGCTTCGTCCAGGCCTGTCTATGATCAGAAGAATATGGTCAGAAACTATGAGCTGAACAAGAGCCACGAGCAGCGTGTCGTGGCTCCGGGTAAGATAAAAAGGTTATCGTGCGGGGTATTTCTGGATAAAGCCATCGCCCTTGATGCGGCAGGCAAAAAGAACATCTATGAAGTACTGGAGTCCTCAATTGGAATTGACAAGACGAGAGGAGACATAATAAAGATCCACTCTTTTGCCTTCAACACAGATTACTGGGATCAGCAGAAAAAGGCCATGGCAGAGGATGAAAAGCGCAGCTCCATTTACAGGATCCTCCGTCTCGGCTCACCGGCCATTGCCGTGCTTATTTTCATCATCTTCTATCTGCTCATGCTGAAAAGACTTCCCAAAGGCGGAGCAATGGCTCCTGTTCCAGCCGGCAAGGCACCTCAGGCCGTGCTAAGAGATGGCCAGACCGGACCTGTTGCCAGACTGTCAGGACCACCGACTGACAGCACAATATACTTTGGTCCGTCAGGAGACGGTACAGCCAGACCTGACGGCGAATCTCTGAAGAAAATGGCTGCAGAGAATCCTCAGAAGCTCGCAGGAGTCATCGAGGCCCTGCTCAAGGAGGGTGAATAGTCATGCTGAAGCCTGTTGAGAAGGCTGCCCTTATACTGAGATATCTCGGAGAAGAGAATATCCAGGGCGTCCTGAAGCTCATCAGTAAAGATCATGCGGCTAAACTGACTGCCATCATGAAAAACCTGGATGATGTGTCCGAAGAGACTGTCAATGAGGTGATTAATGAGGCTCTGAACAAAGTGGCTGCTCCTGCTGTCAGGGTAAAGAACCGCCTGACAACCGAACAGGCAAACAATTATCTGAAGCGCTTTGAGGAGAGCGAAAACGAGGAAGCAGAAGAGATCGACCTGATAGGCTTCCTTCAGAGAGCCGATCACAAACAGCTTATTGAGCTGATAAAGAATGAGCATCCTCAGGTTATTGCATTCATACTGTCCTTCATCCCATCAGAGATCTCATCACAGATAATGCCTCTTCTGGCACCTGAGATGCAGTCTGACGCCGCCATGCGAATCGCAACAATGGGAACTCCTCAGAAAGACATGATCAAATATCTCAACAAGATGCTGGGCAACAAGATTAAGGTACTGACCTCAAAGACCATGCAGGTCGGTGGAGTAGAGTGTCTCGTGAAGATCCTGAAAAGCTCGGGAAGAAACAGCGAGCGCATCATTCTCGAACATTTCAAACGGGAGAAGCCTGAGCTCGCATATGAGATCAAGAATCTGATGCTTATCTTCGAAGATCTCGTGCTTCTTGATGACACAAGTGTTCAGAAGATTCTGCGTGACATAGATACAAAGATCCTGGCAAAGGCACTGAAGAAGACAACACCTGAGATCAAAGAGATGATTATGAAGAATCTCTCTGAGCGTGCCAGAAGTATCCTCGCTGAAGAGATAGAGGCTCTCGGCATGATCCCGATCAAGGAAGTGGAGCGGGCTCAGCAGCAGGTGGTAGAGGTGGTCAGGCAGTTGGAGGAAAAGGGTGAAGTCAGTATCAACAAGGAGAAGGAGGAGCTTGTCTAGTGCCCGGCTCTCATGAGAGTATTGAATTGATTCTTGATAATATAAAGCGCCAGAGGGAGTTTGCAGAGTCACGCAATCTCAGTATGACCTTTCTGGAGCTGACAAAGAAAAAGGCATATCAGCTTTTCGATGAGACAATGGCCAAAGCGGAAAAGGAAGCCGAAGAGGTTCGAAGGAAGGCATATGAGGAAGGGCATCAGAAAGGTTACCTTGAAGGCAGGGCAGAGGCACGGAAGGAGAGCGAGCTTCTGAAAAAGGAGCAGATCTCCATAATGCAGGGGCAGCAGAAGCTGTTCAAGAGCCTCTATGAATCGTACGGAGAGAAAAAGGAAGAGCGGCTTAAAAGCCTGGAGAATGATATCATTCAGCTTGTCATTCTTGCCATTGAAAAGATAATAAGGGAGAAGTGTGAAGATGATTCCCTTCTCATTCTGAGGATGATCAGAAATGCGGTTCACTCGATGGAGGACACTGAAAAGCTGGTGATACGCCTCAATCCTTTTGAATTCAACCAGCTTGGCAGGGACTACTTCATCAACTCTCTCATGATACCTGATATGGATATTGTTGAAGATAATACAGTGGAGATTCACGGATTTGTCATCGAATCCAGATCCGGCATGCTGGATGGTCAGCTCACCGTTCAGCTTGACAGTATCAAAGGATCTATCCTGGATACATTGAATGCGAGGTCAATCTGACGTGGATAGCTGTACTGTAGATTTAAAGCCTTATATTGAAGCGCTTCATTCGATAGAGCCGCTGAAGATATACGGTCGAGTCAAGCAGATAATCGGCACAGTCATTGAGGCCTGCGGGGTCAACGGCTCGATCTCCACATTGTGCATGATCAGAAAAGATGACAAGACTGAAGTTCCGGCAGAGATTGTTGGCTTCAGAGATAATGTCACTCTTCTGATGCCTCTTGGCGAGATGGAGGGTATAAAGCCCAACAGCCTGGTCTATTCAACAGGAGGAAGCTTCAAGGTGAAAGTGGCGCCGGATCTGGTGGGGAGAGTGCTGGACGGTCTGGGCAATCCACTCGACCTCAAAGGTGAGCTCACACATTATACCAAGGTTCAGTCTGTTAATGCCCCGCCTCACCCTCTGTCGAGGAAACGGATCCATGAGAAGCTCAGCACAGGTATCAAAGCGATAGACAGCGTTCTTACAGTGGGCAAGGGGCAGAGGATGGGTATCTTTGCAGGAAGCGGCATCGGTAAAAGCACTCTGATGGGTATGATAGCCAGATACACGCAGGCTGATGTCAATGTGATAGCTCTGATCGGGGAGCGCGGTCGTGAGGTGCTCGAGTTCATACAGAAGGATCTGAAGGAAGAGGGACTCAAGCGGTCGGTAGTAATATGTGCAACATCTGATCAGCCCTCCCTGATAAGAATCAAGGGAGCTCTTGTAGCTACCTCGGTGGCAGAGTATTTCAGAGATCAGGGAAAAGATGTGCTGCTGATGATGGATTCACTGACGCGGTTTGCACAGGCGCAGCGGGAAGTAGGTCTTTCCATCGGAGAGCCTCCTACAACAAAGGGATATACGCCCTCAGTGTTCGCAACTCTTCCAAGGCTTCTGGAGCGCTGCGGAAACTCAGACAAGGGGAGTGTCACCGGACTCTATACGGTGCTTGTTGAAGGAGATGACCATAACGAGCCCATTGCAGATGCCTCCAGGGCGATTCTGGACGGTCATATCGCCCTCTCACGGGATCTGGCTTCCCGTGGGCACTATCCTCCCATAGACATACTGAGCAGTGTCAGCAGGCTTTTCTTTGAAATCTCAAGCGATGAACAGATCGTGATGGCCCAGAAAGTGAGGGAGATACTGTCCTCATACAGGGAAGCCGAAGATCTGATAAATATCGGAGCATATGTGAAGGGAAGCAACCCCAGGATTGATTTTGCTCTGAAGATGGTAAATAAAGTAAATGATTTTCTCAAACAGGGTCTTAAAGATCAGTCACATTTTGCCGATACTATAAGTGGCCTGAAAAAAATCTTTTCAAGCCAATAATCGACAAAAGGTGATAAATGGAATCTCTCGTGACTGCTCCCGTATTACCGGCACCTGCCCCCTCTGACCAATCTGCACGTAATGGACTCACATCCCCGGCAGTCAAGAGAGGAGCAGATAAATCGGATGCGTTCTCATCTGTTCTCTCAAAGAAGCTCGAATCAGTCAGGAAGGAAGCAGAATCCGAATATGACAGCGAGATGCTTTCTATGCTGACTGCTTCAGCACTGGGTATATCACAGCAGATATCAGAGACGGCAGAACCTCCTGAAGTTGAAGGAATCAATCTGACGCACGATGCAGTCGAAACGATGCTCTCTTCAGGGCAGGACGGAGCTCAGGCACCTGCATTCCCTGCAGAGTTTCTTCCTGCACTTCCCCTCACGCTGTCCGCCCTGCAGCCATCTTCACCAGAATCCGCAATGATCAGCTTGACAGAGAGCGTTCCGGCCCCATTGAATACAAGTGCCTCTTCATCTGTGGCTCCTGCCGTCAATGATTCACTTATGAGACTGCAGGCTCTTGATGATATGACACGTGAGCTGTCATCATCCGGGACGGGAGCCAGAGAGGCCGATCATCGCTTTAATATGATATTGGCTGAAGCACTGCAGGAAGAAGCTGCAGTCCCCTCTGAAGCAGCAGGTATTCCTGCAGCAGGCGTTTCTACAGCGGCTGCTGCGAAAAGCTCTTCCGTTCTGCCATCGATTGTCAATGCGATAGAGTACAGGCCGCAGCAGGGCGTGGAGATTTCATCACTGCTGCTTCAGAAGCTGGATGAGGCAGTGTCAAGGCTGTCAGTCATCAAAAGCAACAATAATATAACTGAGAGCCGGCAGCCACGGTCTGAAGGTCCTGCAGTATCCGGCGCTTCAGTTTCAGCATCTGCCGGCGATGCGGCAGAGAGCCTTCTTCTGGCAGAGCACGCCGGTGTTTTCAGAGTTGAACAGCAATCAGCAGAGGGAGAGGAGTTTCTTTCCACCCAAACTCTGAACAGTGAGGCAATCTCCGGTGAAGGGGAGACAGGAGAGACTGTCTTGAGGCCTCTGCATGAAAATCTGACCCGCGAGCTGACTGGAAATATCAGGGAGAACAGGGCCTTACAGGAACCGAATCTTCGTGTGCAGATCTCCGATCTCATAAGACAGGTCTCCGGTGCCGCAGATTCTTCCAGACCTGAAGAATTAGTCAATGTGAAGCTTGACCCTCCCACACTGGGAGAGGTATCTGTAAGAGTGGCCATAGAGAACAGCAGGATGAATGTGCAGTTCAGTGTCAGTGATCGTTCCGTGAAGAGCCTTATTGAAGATAATCTGCATTCTCTTGTTCAGCAATGCGCTGATAAGGGTATTGCTCTGGGAGGCTTCTCAGTTGAATGCCGCCAGGGAAGAAATTCTCAGGACTATACGCCGTCTAACAATACGAAAGGCTCTGACGATGAGCCGGAAGAGATGGAAAGCTTCAAGTCGGTGCTTCCGGAGCATATCTCAACTCTTGTCAATGTGAGGGTGTGACCTTTTCCCCGTGTGAATCACGGTGACAATAATAATCGGGAAAGGAGGTGAACAAAATGTCAACCAGTGCCATATCATCAGGGACAGCTGCCACTGCAGCGACTGCAGCAACATCATCAATGTCAAATCTGTCAGGCCAGACAGACTTTCTCAAGATACTGATAGCCCAGCTTGCGAATCAGAACCCTCTGGATGGGAACAGTGCGAATCCTCAGGATTTCATCGCCCAGCTTGCCCAGTTTCAGAGTCTCAGTGCCACGCTGAGTCTGAACAAGAGCTTTGAGGCATTCAGTCTTTCATCTGAGCTGATGCAGGGTACTTCTCTGATAGGGAAGAGAGTGGATTATACGGACAGCTGTGATCAGGCAAAGCAGGGCGTCGTGTCGTCAGTCAAGATAGATAATGGAGTCTGCAAGGTTCAGATAGACGACACACTTGTAGAGCTATCATCAATAACAGGAGTGAGCAGTAATGATTCAGCAGGTTAACGGTAACACCTATTCGGTGAGCCCGCAGAAACAGAATCTCCGCCTTAAGAGCCACGCGGATATCACTTTCGCTCAGATTATGAGCGATAAGGCGACGCGGCCGGGAGAGGTCAAGTTCTCCGGTCACGCCCAGGACAGACTGCGCGACCGCAATATAACTCTATCTCCCAGACAGCTCGAGAAGCTCAACGACACAGTCAGACAGGCTGGAGAGAAGGGAGCCAGATCGTCTCTCATCATGCTCGACAATATGGCGCTGATTGTCAGCATAAAAAACAAGACTGTTATCACGGCCATCGATCAGAACAGCATGAAGGACAATATCTTTACCAACATAGACAGCGCTGCCATAATATAGGGCCGGACCTCATTGAGGAGGCCCTCTTTTTGCATAACGACTGAGCAAAAAGGATTTTCAATGCAGAAGAGGAGGAAAAGTAAATGCCTAGCGGACTTTCAAACGCCATTTCAGGGCTTACGAACTTTCAGAAGCTCATCGATGTGGTGGGAAATAATATTGCAAATCTCAATACACCCGGATATAAATCTTCAAATGTCACATTCAAGGAGCTGATGTCTCAGACAATCAAAGGTGCTTCAGCGAGCAGTGAGGGAAGGGGCGGCACAAACCCGATGCAGCTCGGCCTGGGCACTACAATGGGCACCATCGAGCAGAGCCTGACCCAGGGGCCTGTCGAGATTACAGGCAAATCGACAGATTTTGCCATCACAGGCGGCGGATACTTCATCATGAAAGACGGAGAGACAGTCCGCTTCTCGCGAAACGGCAACTTCTCCATAGATGCAAACGGCGATCTTGTCAACTCTATAGGTATGAAGCTCCAGGGCTGGACCACTGTGAACCCGGTGACAGGAGAGGTAGATACTCAGGGAGGGGCGAGCACCATGACCTCCATCAACATCCCTCTCGGTTCTGCAGTCAGTGCAAAAGCCACAACTCTCTGCAACTTCTCCGGTAATCTGGATGCCTCAGGAGTCCCTGCAAGTGTGGGGCCTCCTCCTGTTGCTGCGACGACTTATACAACAAAGTTTACCGCTTATGATGTAATGGGCGGTGCCACTGAGGTAACGCTCACCTTCACCAAGACGGCCATATCCCCTCCGACATGGACATATGCGGCTTCCGGGAACGGCTCTTCCGGGAACGGCACACTTGTCTTCACATCGGAAGGCAAGTGTGATACATCAGCAAGTACGATTGGGGCAATCACATACACACCTACCAATGGAGCCTCAGCTGTTTCTGTGACACCGGATTTTTCTCTGTGCACTCAGCTTGACACCGATTCCTCAACTGTGATCGCCAAGAATCAGGATGGCTGCAAGGCCGGATCACTTGAAACGTTCACTGTGGACTCAAATGGTCTTATTGTAGGCAACTTTACAAACGGGAACACTGAGAGTCTGGGACAGATCGCAATGGCCGGCTTCACCAATCCCACAGGTCTGAATAAGGTGGAAAACGGTCTCTACATACCTTCGGCCAACTCAGGCATTGCTCTTGTAGGTACTGCCAATACCGGCTCGCGCGGCTCAATCAGCTCAAGTGCACTCGAACAGTCCAACGTCGATCTCGGAGCTGAGTTTACCAAGATGATTGTGGCGCAGCGAGCCTTCCAGGCCAATTCCAGAATCGTCACAACGTATGATGAGATACTCAATGAAGTTTCGAACTTGAAGCGCTGAGTCAGGTTTCCATCGCTCAGGGAGGCGGTTATCCGCCTCTTTTTTATTTCCCGGAAAGTGAATAGGCAGGGAAAGATCCATATAAGAGAGTGGAGGCGCCATGATAAAAGTGACAAGAATAAACAGGGAGCAGATAGTCGTCAATGCAGAGCTCATTGAGTTTCTGGAAGAGACGCCTGACAGCATCATCAGCCTCACCACAGGAAAGAAGCTGGCAGTCGTTGAGACTATCGACGAAATCATTGACATGGTTATCAGATACAGACAGCAGATTCACAACTCGTGCAGACTGACTCGCAGCCTCAGTGATGAGGATAGCTCCAGGTCATAATCAATTCTCAGGGCTTTAAGGCTGAAAAGATCATCAAGGAGAGAGACTGAATTGGATATTACCGTAATAGTCGGAATCGTAGTGGCCTGGACGTGCGTCATTCTCTGCCTTATTCTGGAAGGGAACAGGCTTTCCGCGTTTATCTCCCTCTCTTCCTTTCTCCTTGTCATCGGAGGCTCCATAGGCGCCACCATAATAGCATTTAAAACCACAGAGCTCAGCCAGGTCATTGAGAGTATCAGAGGTGTGCTGAAACCCCATCATTATGATTTTACGGAAAAGATTACAGAGCTGAAGGCTCTTGCTGTTCAGGCCCGGAGAGGTGGTGTGCTGAGTCTGGAGGACAGTATCGCAAAACAGGACGATGAGTTCATCAGGACAGGGATTCAGCTTGTCATCGATGGCGCAGACTCGGAGCTGATTCAGAAGGTGCTTGAGATTCGCTCTGTTCTGAGGGAAAGCAAGAGGAAGATCGGTGAAAAGTTCTTTGATGCCATGGGAGGGTATGCTCCCACCCTGGGAATAATCGGCACTGTTCTGGGTCTTGTAAAAACACTGGGCAGTCTCTCCGAGCCTGAAAAACTCGGGGAGGGAATCGCAGCTGCCTTTGTAGCCACTCTTTACGGTATAGCATCGGCTAACCTGATCTTCCTGCCCCTGGCAGCCAGGATCAAAGCCAACACAAAGAAGGAGTCTCTGTACTACGAGATGATCCAGGAGGGGATCCTCTCAGTCCATGCAGGTGAAAACCCTATCATGCTCGAGGAAAAGCTGAAGGCTTTTGTGGTTGAGCACGTCAGTCAGAATGGAAAAGCCGTGATATCGCAGTCTGAAGGAGAAGCAGCAGAACGTGAAAATGCAGAGAGTGCTTAAGGACGAAAGTGAAGAAGGTGGAGGGCACGGCGGAGGGATGATGCGCTGGCTGCTTACCTATTCGGACATGCTGACTCTTCTTTTTGCACTTTTCATTGTAATGTATGGTATCGCGCAGGTCGAGCGGTGCGGCAAGCTTCGCCAGCTCGAGAGTGTTCTTACCGAAAAGTTCAAACAGACTGATGAGAAGGTAATGCTCACCTCCATGCGTGAAACGCTGAACATGGAGAAGCTTGTGAAAAGCATCAATCCAAGGGAGGGCGGCGTCTTTGAACAGACAGAGGACGACCTGCTTCTCATCTCTCAGAAGCTTTATAAAGAGCTGAAAAAGCAGAACCTCAGCCATCTCGTGCAGTTTCATCTGGTAGAGAGGGGTCTTGTGCTGAGTATGCTGACTGACAAGCTCCTCTTTGATCTTGGAGATTCAGAGCTGCGAGGTGAAAGTAAGGGAGTACTTGACAAGATCGCAGCCATCCTGAAAGTTGATGATCACGATATCCGAATCGAAGGTCATACCTGCGATCTCCCTATTCTTCCGTGCAGCAGATTCAAAAGCAACTGGGAGCTTGCTACGATGAGGGCTGCAAGTGTAGCCGAGTACCTCATCAAAAGCAGCAGCATTGAGCCCGACAGAGTGTCTCTCGTGGGATATGGGGAATACCGTCCTCTCTACCCCAATGAGGGAGAAGAGAACAGAATGAAAAACAGACGTGTTGATATCATCCTTCTAAGAAAGAAGACAGAGAAGAAAGAAAACTTTCATAATTACAAACTGACACCACATGAAACCGGAGGAGGCGCACGATAATGACTCAGATACTGACGCAGGAAGAGATCGATGCCCTTATCTTCGGGATGGCTGATGGGGACAGCACAGTCAGGAATGAGGCGCAGGTTGAGGAAGCGCCGGCGCCGGCTGCCGTTCAGCAGGCCAAGCCTGTTGTAGATATCAATGAGCTTATACAGTCAGCTCAGAAGGGCATTGTGCAAAGGGTAGAGCCGAAAAGGGATTACAGACTCTATGATTTCCGTCGTCCTGAAAAGTTCTCCAAGAATCAGATAAGAGAAGTCAGGTCGCAGATGGAGATACTGGCGCGGCAGTTCAACAATATCATAGCCAACCTGCTTCGATTCAATACAGAAGTGGTCCTCATAGAGGTGGGCCAGTGCAACTACGCCGACCTTCACAGAACTTCGATGCTGCACTCAATAATAGGCCTTTTTTCTCTGGAGGAGAATAAAGGCGGGCACGGTATTCTTCAGTTTTCAACTGAGCTGGCTTTTACCATGATCGAGCGCCTGATGGGAGGCGAAGGCTCACCGTCGCAGACTGTCAGAGATCTCACGGATTTTGAGCGTCTTGTATTTACCGACATATTTCAGCGTTTCATCGATGCCTTTACCAGATCACTGAAGGATTACGCCGACATAAACGGCAGGATTATCAGGCTTGAGACAGATGAAAAGCTTATCCCGAAGGGCTTCTCTCCCGATGAGACATTCGTGAAATGCACCTTTGAGATGCGTTTTCCGAGAAACAAGGGATTCATTATCATTTCGATACCCTATTCGATCATATCACACCATTTCACAGGCGGAAAATATGATAGTCACTCCGATGCAGGCAGGAAGACGATTTCATCAGGTGATATCTCCGGAACTGTCAAAGAGCTTAAGTTCAATGCTGAAGTTGAGATAGGCGAGACAGAGTTCACCATCCGAGAGCTGCTTGCACTCGAACCAGGCAGTCTGCTGATCTTTGACAGGAAAGTGAATGAGCCTTTTAATCTTTGCATTAATAAGAGCCCCAGATTCAAAGTGAAGCCTGGATATGTAGATAAGAAGATGGGCGTAGAGATTATTTCCATAATAACGGAGGGTAACGAGAATGAGTAACCTGTCGACACTCGAAGCGAAAGAGATAAAAGCCCTGAATGAGCTGTTTACAATCTGGGGCACATCCTGTCAGGAGATTCTATCTACAATATCGAGCAATAACATAACCTTGAGAGATTGCTCGATGAATGAGTACGAGGTTATTGATCTCGAAGCCAGGTTTGACAATAAGGATACAATAATCCAGGAGCTCACTTTCTCCGGTGACCTTCTGGGCTCTGCCTTCTATCTGCTCAAGCGGGATGATACGATGGTTCTTCTCGATCTGATCATCGGCGGTGATGGTATGCCGATCATAGACGAGTTCGGAGAGCTTCAGAAGAGCATATTCATGGAGACATCGAGCCAGATGGTCAATTCACTGATCGGTATAATAGCCAACAATGTAAACAAAAAAGTGTCGATCCTTCCGCGGGATATAAGTGTCAATGAGATGTCCATGATGGGAGCAGGCCTCATCATCGAGCTCTCATACCTGCTTGAGATTGAAGGAAAGCTGTCGACCAGCCTTTCCCTGATATTCCCCCCCCCTCTGCTGAAGAGCCTGGCTCTTCTGCTCTTTGAAAGCCAGCCGCCTGAGAAGATCGAGGAAAGGGCAGCCCCACAGGCTAACGCTGTACAGGAGCCTGCGCCGGTGATCACGCAGCCTGCTGTATTCACGCAGCTTGTACAGCCTCAGGAGAAGTCAAAGGCAGAGAACATAGATCTCATTCTCGATATTCCTGTCAGTATAAAAGCCGTACTTGGAAAGTCTGAGCTCACAGTGCGTGAGCTCATTGAAATGTCTCCCGGTAAGGTTCTGGAGCTCGACAAGATGGCAGGCGAGCCTGTAGATCTCATCGTCAATGATCGACTTGTGGCTCACGGCGAGATAATTGTGGTGGACGAAAAATTTGGCGTCAAGGTGATGAATGTGCTCTCCAGGGCAGAGCGGATATACAACCTGAAATAGTGCAGGTCTGCGGAGGTTATTCGATATGCATAAAAGAAGTGCACATGCGCTCATCTCTCTCTCTATGATCCTCTTTTTCAGTGATGCAGCTTTTGCAGCGCCGATTCCGAAGATAAGCATAGGAGTCTCACAGAGCAATAACCCTCAGGAGCTGGCAACCAGTCTGCAGATTATGCTGTTTCTGACAGTTCTGTCGCTTGCTCCTGCCATTCTGATGCTTCTTACATCTTTTACGCGGATTATCATCGTCCTCTCTTTTCTCAGACAGGCCCTGGGAACACCGACAATACCGCCAAATCAGGTGCTTCTGAGCTTTGCGCTGTTCCTCACGTTTATAACAATGTCACCGGTCATTACACAGATATATAAAAACGCATACAAGCCCTTCATTGAAAAGAAGATATCCCAGTCTACAGCGGCAAAGAATGCAATCGAACCGGTAAGGGAGTTCATGTTCCGCCAGACAAGGGAGAAGGATATAAAGCTATTCATGAACGCATCAAAGCTTCCAAAGCCTCGTGTCAGGAGTGATATTCCCACCATGATACTGATACCTTCCTTTGCCATGAGTGAATTGAAGACAGGTTTTGAAATGGGCTTCGCTCTCTTTCTGGCCTTTATTATCATCGATATGGTAGTGGCAAGCATCCTGATGTCGCTCGGTATGATGATGATACCGCCGATGATGGTATCTCTTCCGATTAAGATTCTGATCTTTGTCATGGCCGATGGATGGTATCTTGTGGCGCAGTCTCTCATTCAGAGCATAAGGTGAGGTTGAAATGACTACAGAGTTTGTAATGCAGATTGGAAAAGAAGGGTTGTTTGTTGCGTTCATCATGGCTCTGCCCATACTGGCGGCAGGTATGATCGTGGGTATCATTATCAGTATCTTTCAGGCAGTGACACAGATTCAGGATCAGTCACTGTCGTTTGTGCCCAAACTGGTAGTCTCCATAGCGGCAATTATTATTGCAGGCCCATGGATGCTGGACAAGATATTGACCTTCACCATACGCATACTTGGTAATCTCAGATATTTCATTCGATAGGAAGTACAGTATGGAGATGTTTTCCCTTACACCTGAGCGCTGTCAGGATTTTCTCCTGATACTGATACGTACAACAACCCTTTTCATTTCAGCGCCATTTTTCGGCTTCAGACTTGTGCCTTCATCGGTCAAGATACTCTGCTCCATCTTCATAAGCCTCATCATTTCAGTCTATATACCGCCATCGTCTTATCTCATAACTTCAATCGTTGAGCTCATAGTGGTCATAGCCCACCAGATTGTCGTGGGAGCGCTGCTGGGAATTGTTGCCAACTTCACATTTGAAGCCATCCGCTTTGCCGGTGAGATTATCGATCTTCAGATGGGATTTGGGATGGCCAATGTCATAGATCCCTCGACACAGATGAGGCAGACCCTTTTTGGCGAGTTCAACTACCTCATGGCAATAATGGTTTTTCTTGTTATCAACGGCCATCACTTTCTCATATTGAATCTGATCAACACCTTTGAAAAGGTTCCGATCTACCAGCTTGGATTCTCATCAAATCTGGAGTTCAATATTCTGGAAAACTTCCGCTATATATTTGTCATAGGCCTGAAACTGGCTCTTCCCATACTTGCCCTGCTGCTGCTTGTCGATATCATCTCAGGGCTCATCTCCCGTCTTATTCCTCAGCTCAACATCTTTGTCATCTCTTTTCCTTTCAAGATAACGACAGGATTTATTGCCCTGATTGCCTTTCTTCCTGAAATCATAAGAATCTATGGACACCTGCTGAAGAATATCTATTTCAACCTGAATGCTCTCTTTTAGGGGAATGCCGGTGAGAAAGGAACGGTTAAGCCGGAATGGCAGACGAATCCAAAACTGAACAACCGACGTCGCATCGCCTCAGTGAGGCGCGGAAAAAGGGCCAGGTATTCAAGAGCCAGGAGTTTACCTTTGCCATATCTGTCATGGCTTTTCTGCTCTTTCTGCACTCCACTTCAAAGAATATGCTGTACAGCTTTGTCTCATTGACTAAGGATGTATGCGGTCATCTGGACATGCTGAAGATGGGAGCTCAGCCTGTTCTGTTGAAATACGGCTTCATAGCCCTGAAGATAGCAGCTCCCTTTCTGGTGCTGTCATTACTGGCGATTATCATAGCAAACCTTGCACAGATAGGCTTCATGTTCAACACTTCATCACTTCAGCCCAAGCTGTCAAAGCTCAACCCTCTTGAGGGCTTCAAAAGAATCTATTCCAGGCGGGCTCTATTTGAACTTGCCAAAAACAGCACAAAGATAATCATCGTCTACGTCATTTCTGCCGGATATATGAAGAAATTGCTTTCTTCCCCCCTCTATCCATTTAATGCTCCGCTGATGCAGTCAATGAGCTACTATGCACAGATTATCTATACACTATCCCTCAGGATCGCTCTCATCTTTCTGGTCCTCGGTGTAGTCGATTATCTCTATCAGCGACACGAGTATTTCGAAAACATGAAGATGACCAAGCACGAAATAAAGGAAGAATACAAGATGCTCGAGGGAGACCCTTTCCTGAAGCAGAGGCAGTCGGCAGTCAGAATGAAATATGCAAGGGCCAGGATGATGGAAGGAGTGAAGAAGGCTCGAGTGGTCATCACAAATCCGACTCACATCGCCTGTGCCCTCAAGTATGATGAGTCGGTCGGCACACCGGTTCTTGTCGCGAAAGGTCAGGGCTTTGTAGCGAAAAACATAACCAAAACAGCAAGGGAGCATAAAGTTCCTGTTCTGGAGAACAAGCCTGTGGCGTGGGCTCTTTACAACAATGTGGAGGTGGATCAGGAGATCCCTGGCAGCCTCTATGCAACTGTGGCCGAGGTGATAATCTTTGTAATGCAGATGGAAGAGGAGAAATCGAGCAGAAAGGACTCTGGAGGTGAATAATGGCAGAAAAAGGAAAAGCTGCAGAGCCTGTAATAGCCGGAGGGAGCACGAGGAGCGATTTGCTCGTCATAGGAGCGCTGATACTGATCTTCGTGATGATGATCATACCAATACCGCCCTTTCTTCTTGATATATTCTATACTATCAACATAGCGCTCTGCCTTGTCATCCTCGTTTCGTCGATGTATCTGAAAGAGCCGCTCAGTTTCTCCATATTTCCCTCTCTGCTCCTCATTATCACTCTGTTCCGTCTTTCTCTCAATGTGAGCGGCTCCAGAGCCATCCTTCTGCACGGATTCGCAGGGCATGTGATAGATACGTTCGGCCAGTTTGTTGTCGGCGGCAACTATGTGGTCGGCCTGATCATATTCCTCATCCTTGTTATTATCCAGTTTGTCGTGATTACCAACGGTGCCCAGAGAGTTGCTGAAGTTGCAGCCAGATTCACTCTCGATGCCATGCCTGGCAAACAGATGAGCATCGATGCAGATCTGAACACTGGCCTGATCACTCCGGAAGACGCCAAGAGGCGGAGGAGAGAGATTGAGCGGGAAGCAGATTTTTACGGCTCCATGGATGGTGCCGGAAAGTTTATCAGAGGTGATGCCATCGCGGCAGTAATAATCATAGTGATAAATATATTGGGGGGATTCATTATAGGTGTCGTTCAGAAGGGCCTCCCAATAATAGTTGCGCTCCAGAAATATACGCTCCTCACCATTGGTGAGGGATTGGTGACGCAGATCCCTGCTCTTCTGATCTCCACGGCCACCGGCCTTGTTGTGACAAGAGCGGCATCGGATTTCAGCATGGGGCAGGATGCTGAGAAGCAGCTTTTCGGGCAGTCCAAGACTCTATATGTGGTCTCTGCCATTCTGCTGGCCTTTGCCATTGTGCCCGGTTTTCCCAAGATCCCTTTTATCGGACTCGCAGTGGGGATGTATTTTCTTGCAAAGAGTATCAGAAAAGAAGAAGAAGCACCGAAGCCTGAAAAGAAGGAAGAGCCGCAGCAGACTGAAAATAAAGATGACGATGCTCCTGAAGAGATGTATCAGCATCTTTCAATTGAGCCCATTGAGCTGGAGTTGGGCTACAGTCTCATCAACCTGATCGATCCTGAGCGGGGAGGCGATCTGCTGAAGAGAATCGTGCAATTGAGGCGCTCTTTCGCTGGAGAGCTGGGACTTGTGGTTCCCCCCATAAGGATAAGGGATAATATCAGCCTGAAAGCCAACGCTTACAGCATCAAGATATTTGATCAGGTCATCGGGAAGGGCGAGGTGTTCATCGGGAAGTTCATGGCTCTTGGAGGGGACGGGAACGACGATGTAGCAGATATCGATGGCATCAAGACAAGAGAGCCTGCATTCGGGCTTCCTGCAATATGGATCAGCGAGAATGATCGTGAAAAGGCAGAGCTTTTCGGTTACACCGTCATCGACTGTTCTTCAGTCATTGCAACGCATATATCTGAGCTCATAAAGAGCTATTCACACGATATTCTGACCCGTCAGGATGTCCAGAATCTGATAGACAATCTGAAGACCACCTATCCTGTTATTGTCAATGAGCTGCTGCCTAACATACTGAAAGTGGGCGATGTACAGAAAGTTCTTCAGAATCTGCTCCGCGAAGGTATTTCCATAAAAAATCTCAGGCTCATACTGGAAACTCTTGGTGACTATGCTACTGCATCGAAAGACATTGCATATCTTACAAATCAGGTCAGAATTGCTCTTGCCAGAGCCATCTGTGAAGAGTATAAGACTGAAGAGAATGTGATTCCGGTAATCACTTTAAGTCCGAGAGTAGAGTCGGTGATCTTCAACGCTCTCTCCGATGCTCAGCAGGGCGATACCTTCGGTGCCCTGAGCCCTGACACTCTCAGGAAGCTTTATACAAACCTCACAAAGGCAGTTGAAAAGGTGACTTCAATGGGTTATCAGCCAATCGTGCTGTGTGCCGGTGCCATACGTCTCCCCTTCAAGCGCCTGACCGAAAGGGTGATCAAGAAGCTGGTCGTTCTATCATATAACGAGATTGAATATGATTACACCATTGAGGCTCTTGAAGTGCTCGATATTGACATTCCCGACGGGAGGCCGGGTCTTGATGATGGTGAGCCCATGGATCTTATCATGTCCAAATAGTATCTGATTGTGATCTGTTTCCGAGAAAGGAGACTGTATGAAAAAATTCAGGTTTGCATTTGAAAATGTTTTAAAGCAAAGAGAGATTCTTGAAAAACTGGCTCAGAAAAGGTACTTTGATCTCAAAAGGAAGATACTGATGGAGCAGCAGAGAGTCTCCAAGACTGAGGAGATGATACAGAACCTCCGCCAGGAGCTGATGGAGATACAGAAAGCTGATGGCACGCGAATGACTGCCCGGACGCTTCAGGATTATCGCAGCCACCTCGTCTATCTCGATGATACGCTCGTAACAATAAAGGGAAATATAAACCTGCTGGAGAAGGATATGGTGAGTGTGAGGCAGGCGCTCATTCATGCAACACAGAACAAGAAGATACTGGTGAGATTGAAGGAAAAGGCCGAGAGGAAGCACCAGGTCATGGCCGACTCACTCGATGAGAAGTTTATGGATGAAATCGCCACGATGAGGAGCCACAGGGAGATATAGGGTGGCAGAGTCGATAATGTCTCGGAACTTCTATAGAAACGTTGCCTGCCCCCCTTGTGGGGGTAACGACCACGTTTGCCTGTCCCCGTCAAGGGGGGAATGGTGGAATGATGGGGGGGGAAATGGTGAACCCCTCAAAAAACTATCCTTTATCCATGTTCACTAGATCGGAACCCTGATAGTCGAGATTTCGTGGAAATGTGAAATAAACCCTCCATTGGGCTTCCGGCCTCGCTTTATTGTGCTCTCACGCTTATGTTTATCCTGAACGTAACAGCGGGACAGGAATATGAGTATCAACTCCCGCCGAATCGGAAAGCGATTGCACTTTGTCCCATCTGCCGAACACCGCGAAAGCCGAGGGGGTGCAATCCGTCTTTCAACCCATTATTCCAATTCTGAGCGAAGCGAATTAAGTTCGGATAATTATCTCAAAATCGGTACAGATGACAAAGGCAAATCTTTTATTGATTCCTGGAATATTGAAGATGTGGGTTTTGTTTCAATGAGCGGAGGAAGATGCCTTACAGTCGATGAAGAATCTTATAACAGAGAAGAGCTTACCAAAGATGGGCTTAAAAACCTGCAGTTGACATCGTCTTCTGCCGTTATCAGGAGCTCGATCATTTCGCTGTCTCACATCGCGCCGGCCTCATTGAAATCTTTTACTAAAGTGTCGATATGCGCTTTAAGCTGACCATTGATGAGTGTCCTTGTGCTGTCGTCAAGCCCGCTGCTGAGCCTCGGATAGGAGATGTCTATTTCGTAGTCTTTGCCTTTCTCGTTGATCGATTCACTGACGATCTCTGCCCGGCCAGGCGTGTCCGATACCTTTGCATCGGCTATCTGATTCAGATCTCGGTATTTTAACATCTCTACAAGTCCCGGCTCAACTCTGACGCCTGACGATCCGGAGCTGATAAAAGCGGTATCCATTACAGGCTGCCCATCCGCCGAAGGCTGATTTCCTGCAATCCCCATCGAGGATATCGAGTTCCAGGCCTGCCTGTTGATTGTCTGTGATATTGCGTTCATTGTTTTCTTCTCCGCTTTTATTTCTTATCATCATTATAAGCTGAAACTCAGGCAGAAAAAAGACAGGCCGGGTAAGAGGTGAATAAAGGGGGGGCGAGAAGTGAATAAGGGGGGTACAGGTGAGGAGACAGTAACACACGAAAACAGCCGGAGATTTGATACGAATGCTATATGGTTCCTGCAGCGCGGTTCCTGCAGTGAATGACGATTGAGGTCTTTCTCCCGGCATTGCGCCGAAATCATATCCACAACAGGTTATCAGGCGTCAGCCATATTCTCTGGAGAGTTGCACAACATGAGAAAGAACATCTACAGCTCAAGATTTATTATTCCACTATATCTGACTCCGTTTGTATTGTTCATAATCGTCGTTCTCTCTATCAGTATCTATTATTACCAGCATGTGAGAAAAAGCCTCATTGATGATGTGCTGACGCTGTATCAGCAGCCGATGAGGAACATTCAGCAAGGGTACAGCAACCTTTCGAAAAACCTGATCCTCTCTTCTGAAATACTGGCACATTCTCCCTGCGTGAGAAGGATTCTTAAAGGCAGCAGAAACTCTCTGGAATCGAAAATTCCATCTTTGAGAACGGATCTGGATCTTGTAGAAAGGGAGTTTGATGAAGAAATCAGCATCTTTCAGCTGTACGGTCCTGACAGGGGACTGCTGCTCTCAATTCCCGACAGAAAGGAGATCGGCTCGACAATGAAAGGGTCTGTCAATAAAATGCTTTCCAGGGCTTTGGAAAGCAGACTGCCTGTCGTGGAATTTTTCGAGGATTTCCGGAATAAGGAAAAGAAACCTCCTTATCTGCTCTTCGTCATCCCGGCTTTAACCGGCGACGTGAGAATTGAAGGATTCCTCCTGTTCATTGTCGATCTGAATTCACTGAACAGAGATTTGTTCTCAGATATGAGCAACGATCTCAAGCTTGTCGATGAGCCGCAGATCTTTGTCATTTCCGGAGAAGGCCGCATCATATATAAAACAGGTGGAAACCTTGTAGAGATGCGTGAACCGATACCTCCTCTTCCGAAGAGCATTCACAAGTTCCTGCATATCAACAGAGATAACTTTCTGTCTAAAGATGTACAGATTGCCGAAAAAGAGCATTCCTATTATCTGTATGCTCCAGCGGACTTCACGATCAATTACAGGAAGTCGGTCATTGCCGGGCCTTCTTTTACACTTCTTTTTATCCTGTCCAAATCCATATTTCACAGACAGCTCTCCACATCGGTCATATCCATAGTGCTGGCTTCAATTCTGCTTGTTTCACTTCTTATAGTGCCTGGAATACTTGTGTTCAGGACTCTCTATGCTATTGAGAGGAAACGCACCAAGGCTTTCGAGCGGGAGCTGAAGATGGCATATGATATCCAGATGAGCTTCCTGCCGAAAGAATCCATTGAGATTCCCGGGTTTGATGTTTTTTGCGTATCCAGACCTGCCAGACAGGTAGGAGGTGATTTCTATAACCTGATACCGATTGCGGACAGAGCTTTTGGTATAGTAGTTGGGGATGCTTCCGGCAAGGGCGTTCCCGGAGCGTTGTTGATGACACTTGGAACAACGCTTGTAGAATTGCTTGTTCATGAGGCAGATAAGCCTGCCGTGGTTTTATCAAGAATAAATTGTCTCATTGAAAAGATATCAGGGGCCGGCATGTTCATTACAATGCTCTTTGGATCGCTGGATATAAAAAGAAAGACCCTGACATATCTGACGGCCGGCCACAGTCCGCCGATCCTGCTTCGTAACGGCACAGTGAGAGAGCTCGACGGAGGAGATGGGCCGGTGCTTGGATGCTTCCCTGAAGCCCGGTTTGAAGAAGTGGAAATCAGCCTTCAGCGGGATGACATCATAGTCTTCTATACCGATGGATGTACTGATGTATGGGATGAAAAGAAGGACAAGATTGAGGAAGAGACTCTCTGGAGCAGTATCACGCTGCTGGAGAATCCATCGGCTAAAGAGGTAGCTCTGCATATAATCAGGACTGTGGAAGAGTTCCAGGGTCCGCGTGAACAGTTCGATGACAGAACGCTTGCCATAATAAAAGTCAACAAGTGAAAGGCAGTGATGAGTCAATCTTCAAGCAGTTCTGAGAATCTGTTAACCTTCCTTGCCGGAGGCCCGTTTTTTGAGATCTCCAGGAACTTCTGAGTGAGGGCACGGGCTCTGACCGCGGCAGTTTCGGCCTCATTCAGGCTGTCTGTGAGCTCCTCATCGATGGTGCTGTATGTTTTTATCAGTGTGATGTTTCCCAGAATGGCTGTCAGCATGTTATTGATGTCGTGCGCATAGCTGGCCGATAGCCTTGCCATGGTTTCATACCGTTCTGCATCGGCTCCGATGCCCCTGTTCTCGTCACCTGTCCCTTCCATTCCCGTGCCCTCCCTGCGGATTTCATCAAGATTTCTGAGGCTTTTGAAGCTCGCTCTTTTTTAACGCCTCGCTGAACTGTGCTATCGATGATTCATCCACCATCGATGACGCTACGTTTTCGCGCTGAATCTCGTCATAGATCTCCTGGCGATAGACACTCACATTCTTCGGGGCAGAGATTCCAATACTCACAAGCCCTTCCTTCTTGATGTCCAGAATGGTTATCTTGACATCGTTGCCGATTACGATCGATTGATTGACTTTCCTTGTCAGTACGAGCATAATATTCTGTTCTCCGCTCTCCTGTTATATTAACGCTCAAAATTTTCACCATCATAAAATGGTGGAAATTTTGACTACCACAGCTTTGGCTGTGGTCGTCAATTATGCTGGTGAGTATAAAGACCTGATTCGTTTATTATAATACAAAGCCTGGCAAATTTCAATGTTTCAGAATTTCTCCATAATTCCTGAATCGACAACGTCTGGAATAACGGCATAACGGCAGGGCCTGGAAAGAACACTTTCCAGAATTCTCATCAGCAGGGCAGGCATTTGTTATACTCACCAGCATAACAAACTGCAGCATTCTAAATTGCCAAATGAGCGTTGATAGATGATTCCAGAAGTTTTGATAGTGCAATTTATAATGCGCGTTTGTATAGCGATTCGGGCTGTGTTCTGCTCCTTCTTAACGACTCAGGACCTGGCGAGATGAGAAATGTCGTTTTTTCTGACGAGCTTTGCGTGAGCGAGATCGCTGTCTGTCTCGATTACAGTAACCGAGGTGTTTTCAACGATATTTTTTCGGAAGTCATTGAGGCTTTGGCCGAGAATATGGCAGAGCACGACGGCTATGACTCCTCCATGGGTGATGCATGCTATGTTCTCCGTGGGCAGGTGGTTCCTGATGATCTCATCCATTGTTGAGGTTATTCTCTTGTCTGCGTCCTGGAGCTTCTCTCCACCTGGCATGGAATAGCTGAGCGGTTCACTCATACATCTGAACATCAGCGGAAGGCCGTCAGTATCCTTGATCTTTATCACCTGTTCTACTGACTTGCCTTCCCATTCTCCCATATTCATCTCCATCAGCCCTTCTTCTTTCTGTATATCAAGATTCAGAGCATCGGAGACCGGCGCGGCTGTCGACATCGCCCTTTTGAGGGGGCTGCTGTAGATGGCTGATATGTGTACACCGTCTTTGACCAGTTCATCCTGGATGTGCATGCCCAGACTTTCTGCCTGGGACTTGCCTTTTTCATCGAGGGGAACATCGAGATGGCCGTAAAATTTTCTGTCCTTGTTGCATTCAGTTTCACCGTGCCGTATAAAGTAGATTTTCATATGACAGAATTACCTCTTCAGGGTTTAATCAGTCTCTACTCCGGGATTTTAGCATATTTCGCAGTTGAGATGCAATACTGAACCGGTATCGCGTCACTATGAGCTGTATCAGGTTTTTCTCCCAGAAGCCTCGAGCAGTTGAACCATCATTCCGATGCTGTTGAGGCAGTTCCTGTCTGATTACGGGGACAGGTTCTTCCTGTTCAGATAGTCTGATGCTCCATTGAGAAATTGCCTTTCTTCCTCGGTCAGGTTTTCCACACCGACGTCGTTGATCTTATCAAGGATTCTGTCGATGCGACCCTTGATCTCTCTTTCTGTTTCCATTTCCTTTATGATCTGCTTCTGTTTCAGATTGCTCTGCCACTTTTTCAGAAGTGGTATTGTATGACTGTCTCTTTCAGGCACGGCGATGCACCCGCTGTATCCACAACTGCCTGCTTTCTTTTCCTGCCAGGCCTGGAAGAATACCAGGATGGCGATGAAGGCGATGGAAAAGTCAGATTTAATCAGGCCATACATTAACAGCCCTCCTGAGATGACAATGGCAAGCCATATTGTATAGATACCTGCCTTTCTGAAGCCCACCACAGGCCAAAGCAGCGCCCTGAATATTCTGCCTCCATCAAGAGGATAGCAGGGGATCAGGTTAAAGAGCAGCAGAGTCATGTTAATATCGATGATAAATGCCAGAAGCCAGTAAAATATGGAGCCGGTATCCGGAGGATATAAAAATCTGATGAGATTTCCCAGGATTATCATAATAATGTTTACAGAAGGGCCGCCGAATGAGGTGATGAATTCAGCCTTCGGTGTATTCGGGCAGGAGCACACGGCAAGTCCCCCTAGCGGCCACAGAATTATGTTGTCAGCCCTTCCGCCGACATATCTGGCAGCGATGCAGTGGCCGTATTCGTGCAGCAGAACTATGGAAAAGATGATCACAGGAACTGCGAGCACCCAGATGAGGGGAGGGTGTCTGCCATCCTCATAAGAGGACAATACCTTCACGATCATGTAGATAATCAGCAGCCAGTGGACACGTACATCAATACCGTGGGCTCGATAGAGCTTGAAGTTCCATTCGAGAAGGGAGTTCAGATTCATCGTGTTCTCTTCCGCTGCGGCTCTCAAACAGGACCGCAGAAGTACTGTCTCATATCATGAATTATATCATAATGGTATGGCAGAGTTCCACCTGCCAATTTCTCGGAACTTCTGTCAGCTGTTCATCGGAGCGCAGCGAAGACCCTTTACGCGCTGTTGTTTTTCGCAGATCTCACGATGCGCTTGCAAGTGTGGCGTCAACGCTGTAAGAGGTCACAAGTGTCGACTGGGGTGAAGGGTTTATCGAAAGACTTTTGAGCGGTGTTGATGCACTGTATCCTGAACTGTTGAGAATGACCTGACGGCCGATATTCCTTGCGTGATTTATGCAGAGCGGTGCCAGAAGGTTGAACTTCGTGCTCTTCCAGTCATTGTTAAAGGCAATCAGGCAGTAGGTGGCTACTGCAGCCACGTCATCTATCTGAAGAAAGCTTACATCACTGTCCTGCAACTCAGGTGCATAATCAGTGAAGAAGAGCCAGGGATCGGTTAGAAGGAAGCTCAGGCTTCCCATTTCGAGAGACTGAAGCCAGAGAAAGGGCTTGAATTTTTCTATTGTAATGATGATGTATCGATGGAATTTTTCAAATCCCACGAGCCCTTCCGGCAGAGTGATTATCTTGCTTTCATCAACTGTCATGGTTCCGAAGCGAGTTGTTTCAAGTTCCATAATGCCCTTCCTTCTCTCTGATCATTGGATATAGTTCAGAAGCGATACTTTCGATATCTGACCTGCAATGTATAATGTGGCCTGATAGCTTGTCTGCTGTGTATTCAGCGCATTGATCAGCGTTGCCATATCAAGAGAGCCTACTGTATCCTCATTCTCGGCATAGCGGATATCCAGCTCCTGCAGTGTGTTACTCAGGTTTTCCAGGTGCTTCACCTTGTTGCCGTTCACAGCGCTGTATCCCAGTACCTGGTTCAATGCATTGTCCATCTTTTCAATCTGGTTCAGTGTAGCTGTATTATTGCCCGAGCTTATGGCGTTCCGGAGGGTGATTATCTCATTCATTATATTGACTCCGTCGGCACCTTTGTTGGCGAAGACTTCTTCGCCTGTATAGTTGATCTTCATCGTGTCGTTAAAGCCCACTTCGCGATGAAGGCTTGTGGAATCGCCTGTGTAAGTGACCTGTGTAATTTTTTCACCATCCACTGTTATCTTGAAGGGCTCGACAGTTGTCTTGGAGCCCGAGTACATATACTTTCCCTGCACGTTTGTATTGCCGAGCGCGACAATCGAGCGCAATTTCTCATTCACCTCGTTGGCCAGGTTCTGCCTGTCCGTATCGTCAATGGTAGAGTTGGCAGCCCTGATCGCCACTGTTCTTATCTCTGTGATCAGCTCTGCCGTGCTGCTCAATGTGCTGTCATAAAGATTCAGATCGTTCTGCAGCTTTGTGGAGATTGTTGCATATTGACTGATCTGCGTCCTGGCGTCTTTCATCTTGTTCAGATATGAGTAGGCGAGGGGATCTTCTGACGGCTGAGTGAGCTTCCCCCCGTTGGATATTCTGTTCTGAAGATCTTCATACTTTGTAAGGTTATCTTTGATATTGTCAGACATATTCTGTGTAAACGATGATGTAGAGACTCTCATTTAAATCTACCTCCCTGCGCCTGTTTTCTGGATAAGTGTTGTGAGCAGCTCATCTGCTATGCTGATGAGCCGGGAGCAGGCTGAATAGGACTGCTGGTATTTCATTATATCGATAAGCTCTTCATCGAGGGACACGGTTGTCTCCTGTCCCCGCTGCAGCTTGACGTTTCCCACGAGCGCCTGTTTGTTGGATGTGAGGTTGTCCAGCACGTTTTTGTCCTTTGCCACTGTGTTGACAAGGCTCAGATACTCCTCATCGAGGGTCCAGCTTGGCGGCGAGCCGACTGTTTTTCTGCTCCAGAGCTGTGATATTGCAAGAGCGTTTTCGCCTGAGCCTTCGGCGTTTTTATTCAGTGTAGCTGTTGAGAGATAGGTGAATGCAGTAAAATTGCCTGAGACATCTGCCACGGTGATATCAGGCGAAGCAGGTGTGGTATCTATGAATGGATTGCGCACCAGCTCTATCTTCTGGATTTCGCTGTTCCAGGTTGCCGTAACGCCGGGCAGCGGATCGCCGGCTGCGACTGCAGGGTTGTTGATCCTGTAGATGATATCGTCAATCGAGTCATTGGCATCCCACGTTATACTCACACCGTTTACCGTAAATTCTCCGCTTCCTCCATTGTCGTCAACAGCGGTTTTAAATACGTCGAGCTGCCCTGAGATCACCTGTGTCGAGTCTACCGTTCTGTTTGTTACATTCATATTCTCCGAGCTGGAGAGCGTGGCCAGCGCTGTTGCCACCTTTTCAGGATCGCTTATGGCTGCTGTGATGTCAGAGGCGCCGGTGCCGCTGAAGAATGCCAGACCGGCTGTGCCGTCCTTTGCGTATCCATTCTGATGTAGCTTGTTTACGTTGTTGATGAAATTTGATGCAAAGCTGCTGAGCATCTGCTGATACTTAGGAATGGTGGTATCTCTCATCTCAATGTAGCCGCTCAGCTTTCCGCCGCTGATGGTGACGTCCTCCCCTGTTGACAGTTTTATCGATCCGTCAGCCTGCAGGTCCAGGGTTCTGAAGGTGTCCTTATAGAACATCGGAGTGCCGTTGATATAGAGGTTTACAGAGCCATCCTGCTGATTCACCATCTGAAGGTCCATTTCGCCTGAGAGGGAATCCAGAATGGCATCTTTCCTGTCCAGCAGCTGATTTCTTTCTGAGGAGCTTTCGATCCACGATTTAGTGAGGTTCTTGTTGACATCTGAAAGCTGCTCCAGCAGGTTGTTTATCTGTGTAATCTCATAGTCTATGTCGCTGTTTATCGTGCCTGCCAGATCGGTGAGCTGCTCATTCTTCTGCCGTATCGAATCAGCGAGGAATCCACCATCCTGAAGGACATTCTTCCTCAGTGACAGGTCGTCAGGAGCTTCCTGAAGAGCCTGCCAGCTCTTCCAGAATTCATCTATCGTATTGCTCAGACTGTAGTCTCCCAGCTCATTGAACATGAATTCGACCTGCTCGAATACTGACTGTGAGGTCTCCAGCTTTGTCATCTGATTGTTTTCCGTGCGAAAATAACCGTTCAGCAGATCGTTTCTCAGTCTCTTGACATCGTCCAGATTTACTCCCATGGACATGTCAACACTTATATTGGAAGGGTTGTTCAGTACATTTGATGAGATCACAGAGGACTGACGGGTATAGTCAGGATTCTGCAGATTGCTGACATTCTGGCCGGAAATATTGATGGCCTGCTGATATGTAAGCAGGCTTGATCGGCCTATTGAGAATAAAGACTGGCCCACGTAGCTCCTCCTTTATACTCTTCTGTCAAAAAGAGATCGAACTTTGGAAGATGCAGTGGCAACTCTGCCGAAATCGTTATAACGGCGGTGCCCTGTTTCAACTGTCATGATCCTTGTGAAGAAGGCTTTGATCTGGTTGAGAAGATTCATATTCTCGGCGTTCTGCAATTTGAGAAGCATTATCTTCTCTTCCAGTCTTGAGAGCAGAAGTGTCTTGCCTGGCTTGTTCCCGGGCTCTTTCTCACCAGCCTCCAGGAGATCCTCGAGCTTTCTGAAAAAGGGGCGCTTCTCTTCAATATACTTCTCCTTCTCCTCTGTATACTGGGAGAGCTCGCTGAAGCGCAGTCCGATGATGCTGCGCTGCTCGCAGTCACCAAGGAGGAGAATATTCTCTATAATCTCCAGCGCTTCGCTTATACAGCTGTTGTATTCTCTCTCTGCCAGTGTATCCATTGCCGATCCTCTCCTGCCGGTTCCTACAGCTTTTCTTCAAGAATTCTTGCCAGTGCATCTTCGTCCACTCTGTATCTCCCTGAAGCAATCTTTTCCTTCAGCTTGGCAACCTTTTCATTCGGTGCAGCTTCATGGCTCATGATGCTGTCCATTGCCTTTTTTACAAGCATGGTGTCATCAGACAGATTGATGATGCCCTTGGATGAAGAGGCTGCTGTGGTGCCGGAAGAGTGCTCCACACCGGGACTTTCCTGGACCTTTGCCTTTGGCGTTGATCTTATTGGTTTTGGCTCTATTTTCATTTTCATCGCCTCCACTGATTATATCGGATCTATCAGCTTTTTTTTAAGGGGTTTGCCGCCCTGCGCTCCAGTTCTTTCTGATCGAGCTCCATCGCAAAGACAAGGATTTCAGCTACTGCCGTGTATAGATCCCGTGGGATATAGTCACCTGCATCCAGCTTCCCCAGTACCGTGACCAGAGCTGTATCCTGTACAATCGGTATGTTATGCTCATTCGCCCTGTCGATAATCTCCTGTGCAATGAGGCCTTTACCTGTTGCAATCAGGCGCGGTGCCGGATCATTCTCTTCATCATAACCTAGAGCAACCGCTTTTTTCCTTATCAGCTCTTCATTCATGCCTCAGCCTCCATGCTCGACTTTTATATGCATGCAGGAAATACCGCGCTCCTTCAATCGTTCTTCCAGTGTTCTGCGGTGCAGCTCAAAAAGCGAATAACTGTAAGCGCTGTCGCATATCATGCGGCAGCCGATCGAACGGTCCATCCAGTAAACAACGCAGGTCATGTCACCCACTCCGGACAGGGACAGCTGGAAGGAAACCTGGTATTCCCGCTGTGTTTCGTTACCGGTCCCCTGTTTCCTCTCTTCTACTGAGATCCCTTTAAGGACATGACTGTCTTCAACTGCCTTCCATGCATATGTAGTGCTCCATTCCTGGGATGATGTCTTCAGTGTTCTGTCCATAAGGCGGTCAAGTGAAGCCTCACGGGAGAGATATTCAAGCACGGCATGCCGATCAGAGCCAATCGCTATTTCCTTTCCGTCATGATCTGGCAGCGCCGATGGAACATCCATTCGTTCTCCCCTGTTATTCCTGATGTTATCGTTATTCTCGCTGATACCCTTCAAATCTGGGTGCGGTGAATGACGGGCAGGCCTGTTCCCGGAAGCTGTGTTTACATCCTGAAATGATGCGTTTCTGCTGCTCTTTCCTTCTGCTGATGCATATGCCTCTTTTCCGGTCTCTGAATGCTGACTCTGAGGCTCAGCAGCTTCCTTCCTGTCAACAGTCATGGCTTCAGATGTGCCTGCAAGCTGTTTCATATTGAGTGAAAGCGGTGCCGATTCATCATCAACGAACTGATTCAGATTTCTGGCTCCTGCTATCTTTTTCTGCATCGTGTCGATGAGCCTGAGCATACTGTCGAGGAGCTTCTGCTCATCCTCTGCAAGCGCGGCAGTGGGACAAGACATGATGATCTTTTCTGTTTCTCTGAGCGCGGTGGCAAGCTCCCTTGGAGCAGCCTTGTCTCCGCCCTGCTGGAGGATATGAGCCTGCAGCTTCTTATCATCGAGACCGAGGAGATATGTAAAGGAGGCCAGATTTTCGTGCAGATCGCCTTTGAAATAGGGGAGCAGCTTGAAGAGAAGCTCAGATTGACTGTCCGTCAGAGAAGGTATGAAAGCTTTGATGGCTGTGGACAGCTTCTCAGGATTTGTATCTATCTTGTAGCTTTTCAGGCTCTGGGCCTCCAGCTCTGAAATCCTCATCGAGATGACAGGATCTGATCCGCCCCTGGCTGAAAGGAAGCGGAGTGTGACTGTTTCCGGCATCAGCTCTTCTGTAGGAAGCTCTGCTGCGATAATCTGATTGCCGATCTGCAGTGTACAGCTCTTCCCCTGCTGCTCCAGCACCTTTGCCTCACAGAGCTTATCTGGTCTCAACTCCATGCTTTTCAGCACAGATAGCAGAAGGGCACCAGACAGCCCCCCTGCGCTGGAAGGCTGAGCGCCCGCCTTGAACTGTTCTGGAGAGAGGAACATGGATTCCATTTACTACCCCGTCTGTTAAACTCCCGGCACAAGCCTCTTTATAAGCTGGTTGAAAAGAATCCTTCCAATGCCATATGCCCCGCTCTTTGCTGATTCCTCAACAGTTTTTTCATTCAGCATCTCTCTGAAGATCTGCTCGCCGGTGCCCACGTTGATATATCCTTTTATGGCTCCATTTTCGAGAGCGTTGTTAAGCATATTGCTTGTCAATATGCATTCGAAGCTGTTGCAGGCTTCCTCGAGCTCTTTGACCTGTTTTTTCAGATCTTCCTGTGACTGTGAACTGGAAATCGCAGTGCCTGCTGCCTCGGTGCTCTGCTCCTGTCCTGTCCTGCTGTTCCTGAGATTATCAAGGAGCCTGTTGAAGGCAGAAGCTCCAGGTGAAGACTGAGTGATGCTGCTGCCGGCAGCTGTTATGGAGCTGTTCTGTAATCTGCCGTTCAGCGGGAGAAACTGTCTCTGGTGCACAGAGCTTTTCTTCGCAGCGTTCTGCAGTTGTATACTGTCGGAATAGATTCTCATAAGATAAGTCTCCTTTACATTACTATCAGCTCTGCAGGAAGTGCCGATGCTTTTTTCAGAGCTTCCAGGATTGCGATGATATCCCGCGGGGAGGTGCCCAGGTAGTTCAGCATCTCTACAAGTGTTTTGACCGATGCGCCGGTGCCCAGGTAGAAAACCTTCCCGTTCTGTGACACTTTCGATTTTGCACTCATCAGGTCTCTGCCGGCCTGGCTCGCGCTTCCTATTGTGATATCGAGAGAGCCGTGGGATATGGCAGAAGGCATGATCCTGACATCACCGCCTACCACTATGGTGCCTGTTCTCTCGTTGATTACCACTCTGGCAGTCGTTTCCGGTGTGACTTCGATGTTGTTGATATCCGCTATGAACTGAACTGCGTCAGTGCTATTGTCATATATGGAGTTGATTCTTACAGTCTGGGCGTCAATTGCTGATGCGCTCTGACCGGTGAACCTGCCGTTGATCGCCTTGGCTATGAGAGATGCGGTATTGAAATCCGGCTCATTCAATACAAGGTAGAGAACGCGGTCTTTTGTGAGCTCGGTACACATATCACGGCACACCAGGCCTCCCTCGATAATATTTCCTACAAGTGCATGGTTCTTGAAGCCCTTCTTGCCGGCCATCGCATTCATTCCGCCTACGGAGATCGACCCTTGAGCCGTGGCATACATGGCGCCGTTTGCGGCTTTAAGTGTAGTCAAGAAGAGTGTGCCTCCCTCCAGGCTCGTGGCATCTCCAATGGAAGACACTGTAACATCTATTGTGTCGCCGGATTTTGCAAAGGCAGGCAGCTTGGCAGTGACCAGAACAGCAGCCATATTCTTGGGCTTGAAGTCAGATGTAGGAGTAGTGGCTATGCCGAGATTCTTAAGCGTTGTTGTTATGGTATTTTCACACAGGCCTTTTCTGTCGCCGGTGCCGTTCAATCCAGCGACTATGCCATAGCCTACGAGCTGATTGTCGCAGACTCCGCGCAGATGTGTAATGTCTTTAATCCTTGCCGAAGCCCGTTTCGGCCTCCCTTTTGACAGGTCATCCTGGAAGACCGGATGTGAATAGGACTGCTCCAGTGGCTTCAACGTTGCAGGTATGGTGTGCAGCCCACTCTGATTCTGAGGCAGGGAGAAGGGCTGCGTCTGTGTGTTACCCTGTGGAGATGCAGGCTGGGGAGTTGTGCTCCCTGCAGGTGCCGGCTGACCCTGTGTGGCAGCCGGGAAGGGAAGTATGGTGCCATCGATCTGCACAGAATTTTTCTGAGACTTCTTTTCCTCTGCCATCACTCCTGCCTGGAGCGAGAGGACTGTCAGTATCGTTATAATCAGGATGTTTACTGCTGTCGTTGCAAGCCTTTTCATATTGGAACCCCCTTAATAGAATATTCTGAGAAACTGCTGGAAGACGCCCTGGCTTCTGCTCCTGTTTGCATGTTTTCCGAGACCGTCACAGATGAGCTCTGCATTAGCCACCCTTTTGGAGGAGATTGAGTTGTCAGCTGCAATATCGATGGGACGTACGATCCCCTTGATCTTGACGAAATGAGCCTCATTGTTCATCAGAAGGCTCTTGCTGCCTTCCACAACGAGATCACCGTTCCGAAGCACCTCAATGACTCTGCAGGCGAGAGTGCTCGTGAGTGTCTGTGTGGTGGTGGTGGAGTAACTGTTGTTGTACTTTGTTTTTGCATTAAAGAGCTGACCGAAGAGAACGCCAAACAGACTGATGCCGCTGGGAATATTCATGGTGTCATTAAGTCCCAGTTCCGAGCCCTTTTCACGTTTTCCGGTTACACCGGCAGTGCTGGTGGTGCTCTCCTCGATTATGATTGTCACTTCATCGCCTACATTTGACGCTGTTTTAGACTGGTAAAGAAAGAGGGGGGCCGTGGAATGCTCATTTGCCAATGAATCAGCGTGACATACCCCTGATGATAGTGCCAGCAGGATGATTGCTGTCAATACTGTTCTAAGCATATCGTTACTCCTTTTCATTAAAACTTAACGTGAACCAGACCGTAATCATCGACAACTCCCTGCACTGTTTTTCCGTTCAACAGGCGCACTCTTATGACGGAGCCGCTGAATCCATTATCCAGGGCTTTGCAGGTGCTTTCAACATAAAACTCATCCCGCTCCAGGACGGCCCGCACTTCCTCGTTTCTGCATATCAGGGGAATAGTCTCGATTCTGTCAGACAGAAGCGCTTCACCCTGATTTATGAAGTATCGGGCTCTTTTATTCTGAAGTGCATCCGTTGATGTGATCAGCTTTTTTTCATCAATGCCGTCTACGGGGATTGCCTTTCTCTCTTTGACAAAGTCCTCCGGCCTGAGTGTTTCCATTGATTTGACAGGTCTTATGGCAGTGAGCACATCGGTGATTTTCAGGAGGCGGAACTTGATCATTGCAGTGCGGAGAAGCCTCCCTTTCTGATATACTTCAACTCCTACCCACCATGAACCCCAGCGAGGGTAGCGCACTTCAATTCCTTCAGTGTTTCCCGGAAGCGGGAAGGGACGGGCTGCCTCCTGCAGCTCAAACTGTGAGCGATCGAGTCTGTAGGTGGTAAACAGGAGGTTCCTGGCGTTCTCAGTCAACGCCATACTGTTTCCAGGCTCTTCAGCATATGCACAGAGAGGTCTGCCGGCTGTGATGACTGCCAGGCAGAGAGCTGTGATGGCAATGTAGAGAATTATCGATTTCATCAGATTAATGTCCCCCTACCGGCGGAGATTTGATGCCACCTGAAGCATATCATCGGCGCCCTGGATTGTCTTTGAGATGATCTCATAGGCGCGCTGGGCTATGATCATATTGACCATTTCCTCCACTACCTGGACGTTAGAGTTTTCTATGAAGCCCTGAGCTATGGTGCCGGAGCCGTTTTCACCAGGGGTGTTGATTGTTGCAGTACCTGAGGCGGCTGATTCGGTGAAGAGGTTCTTACCGATACAGTTAAGCCCTGCAGGGTTTACGAATCTGGCCAGCTGGATATTGCCGATTGTCTGTGGCTCTGTCTGCCCCTGTGTTGTAACGGAGACTGTTCCATCGGCAGAAACAGAGATGTCAATGGCTTCGGCAGGGACAACAATTGAAGGCTCCAGTTTGTAGCCGTCTGATGTGACTACATTTCCCTGAGAGTCTTTCTTGAAGGAGCCGTTTCTGGTATAGACTGTGGTGCCGTTAGGGAGCTTTACCTGGAAGAATCCGTCACCTTCGATCGCCATGTCAAGTGAATTATCAGTCTGCTGGAACACGCCCTGTGAGAATATTTTCTGTGTGGCTGCAGGCCTAACACCAAGTCCCACTTCTATTCCAGTTGGAATCTCGTTCCCGGAACTGCCGCCGGCCGGAGATCCTACGACTTTCAACGTCTGATACATAAGGTCCTCGAAATCTATTCTGGAGCGTTTGAAGCCTGCAGTGTTGGCATTGGACAGGTTGTTGGAGATTGTGTCCATATTGAGCTGCTGCGCCTGCATCCCTGTCGCTCCTGTGTGAAGTGCTCGTATCATCAGAATCCTCCTTTGCAAATAAAAAACTGCTTTACCGGTATGGTATGAGCCATCTCAGTCATTCGATGGCTTTTCGGCCTCTGCAAAGCAGTCCAGCCGATATGTTGTCCTGTTCAGCCTCAGCGGCTGTTCAGAAGCGTCACTTTCCCGTAGATATCATCCTGCACCTGCAGCAGCTTGCCGGCTGTCTGAAAGAACCTGTACTTTTCAGTAAGTGAAACAAGCTCTTCCAGTGATGAGACGTTGGACTGCTCCAGGAAGTTCTGGTTAACCGTGCTTTTTACATCGGGCTTTGTGGCGCTCTCCGGACAGATAATCATGGATTTGCCTTCCGGCGCGGGAGCGGCGTTTCTTCTGTCAATTGTCACGAGCTTCAGTGTTCCACAGTTGTTCCCGTCTCCTGTTACAGTTCCATCTTCAGATACAAGGATATTTTTCACAAGGACCTTGACAGGTTTTCCATCCTCACCTGTCACGTTCTGATCCCCTTTCAGAATGATCGGATTTCCGTCCTTCCCCATCACCCTGTACTTACCGTGGCTTAAAAGCTCGCCTCTGTCGTTGATGCTGAAACTGCCGTTTCTTGTATACCTTGTGCCGCCATCTGTCTGAACTACAAAGAAAGCCTCCCCGTCGATGGCAAGATCGAGTGGGCTGCCGGTCTGCACAACTATCCCCGGAGTTGAATCCAGAAATGAAAGAAGCTCTGTACCGCCCTGCTGACCCTGCTGCTCCTTCAGTGCTGTAAGCACCTTTTTGAATCCGCCGGTTTGGACATTCGACAGGTTGTTGGAAAGTATGTCCGTTGCTGTTGAGACATTTCTCATATAGGAGCCCAGGGTATCGAAGACTCTCATGTGTCACCTCCTTTCTTAATATCCTGCAGCTTAATAATCGGCAGGTATCATTTTTTTTTAATGCCGTGATTTTTAATTCTCAGGGGAGAACGCTATACTCACCAGCATAACAAACTGCAGCATTCTAAATTGCCAAATGAGCGTTGATAGACGATTCCAGAAGTTTTGATAGTGCAATTTGTAATGCGCTTTTGCATATCTTTCTCTGCCTTGACAAATTGAATCAGATGATGTATTATTATAACACTGTTATATAACGCCGTTATATATGAAAGAATGTCTTATGAGCAACGATGAATCGAATACCCTGGGAAAAATCATGGCAGAGGGAAAAAGGGAGTTTTTGAAAAGAGGCTTCAAGGACGCTTCGTTAAGAAGCATTGTGAAGCGTGCCGGAGTCACTACAGGCGCATTTTACGGTTATTATCCCGATAAAAAGACATTCTTTGAGGCAATGGTACATCCTGCAGTGAATGGACTGCGGGAGTTGTTTCTGTCGGTGCAGAATGAATTCAATAAGCTGCCGAAAACTGCTCAAAGAGAATATGTATATGATTATGCCTCTGATGCGGTAAAAAAGTTCATTACATATATATATGACCATTTTGATGAGTTTAAACTGCTTATTTCCTGTGCGGAAGGGACAGCCTTTTCAGATTTTATCCACGACCTGGTGGAGATTGAGGTCGATTATACTGTGAAATTCTGTATGATCACTGGTAATGATGCGATTGCATCAGGCAGAGCAACTCCCGAGTTATTTCATATTCTTTCGAGTGCCTTTTTTTCAGCCATATTTGAAGTAGTCAAGCACGATATGTCAAGGGATATGGCTGATATCTATGTAGACAGTCTGACGCAGTTCTTTACAGCAGGATGGCAGAGGATTTTAAATCAATAGTAATGCTTATACAATGATTTCGGCATAATATGAGGTTTGAAAGAACCTCAAAAAAATTATCAAAAAGTTAGAGAAATCTAACATTGAGAAACAGGCACATAAAATATAGCAAAATAGAAAGGGGGAGAAATGGAGACCGACTCTCTTCAAGGTTTATACAAGATTGCAGGCTGCAGGTGCCTTAATAAGGCCTGTCAGGCCTTATTCAAATTGTCGAAAGGATTGTGAGGATATGACTATGCTAAAAGACAACAGGAAATTCATACTCGACAGATTTGCACCGTATATGGGAAAAAGGAGAGTGCTTCTGCCAATATCCCTCGTATTGTCAGGACTTTCGGCAGTTCTTAACATTGTGCCTTTCATTATTGTGTGGTACATAACGCGAGAGTTACTGTCAGCGTCGAAGTCGATGAATATTTCAAACATCAGCCTTTATGCGTGGATTGCCTTTGGGAGTGCGGCAGGAGGCATCGCCGTATACTTTCTTGCGCTTCTGAGCTCTCATCTTGCTGCCTTTCGTGTAGAAGTCGGAATGCAGAAAGCCGGAATGGAAAAAATACTTTCCATGCCCCTTGGTTTCTTTGACCGGCATTCAAGTGGAAAGATACGAAAGATAGTAAACGACGGAGCCGGAACAACTCACAGCTTTTTAGCGCATCAGCTTCCGGATATGGCAGGCAGTGTTGTATCCCCGGTCATTATCATAGTGCTTATATTCACCGTGGACTGGAGAATGGGACTGGCTTCTTTTGTTCCTGTTGTTTCAGGGTTCATGACTATGCGTTTTATGATGAGCGCTGAAGGTAAAAGGTTTCAAAAGATGTACTATGATTCTCTGGAAGAGATGAGCTCTGAATCAGTAGAATATATTCGAGGCATTCCGGTTGTTAAAACCTTCGGCCAAAGCATCTTCTCTTTTAAACGTTTCTATGACAGCATAATCAAATACAAAGAGATGGTTCATGCATATACTCTGCTATGGCAGAAACCCATGTCATTTTACAGTACAGTAATCCAATCAGCGGCATTTTTCCTTATCCCCATGGCAATTTTCTTGACAGGAAGAGGAGATAACCTCCCTCTTGTGCTTGCAGACTTTGTTTTTTATATCCTCATATCACCAATCTTTACAGTGCTTTTAATGAAATCTGTGCATTTTCAGCAGAATACGCTTATTGCTGAGCAGGCGATCGAAAGACTGGATAATCTGCTGGACTATCCAGCCATGAAATATAACGATAAAACAGTAACAATTAAAAACTACAGCCTGGAGTTCAGAAATGTAGTTTTTTCTTATGAGGCCGGCGATAAGCCCGTAATAAACAATGTCAGCTTTAGATTAGATGAAGGCGAAACAATTGCTCTTGTTGGCTCTTCAGGGGCAGGAAAAACCACAATAGCAAGGCTGGCTGCCCGATTCTGGCCTGTAGATAAGGGCGAAATATCTATAGGTGGAGTCAATGTAAGGGATATTCCCAAAAAAGAGCTGATGAACAGTATTGCCTTGGTTTTTCAAACTACAAAGCTGTTTAAGGGTTCGTTGAGAGAGAATATCATCTTTGGGAAAGAAAATGTCAAGGAGGAGGAAATTGACAGAGCCGTTTATTGTTCCCAGTCAAGAGAGATCGTTGATAACCTTCCGGAGGGGCTTGATACTGTGATCGGCTCAAAAGGAACCTCCCTTTCAGGAGGGGAGCAACAGAGAATTGCTATTGCAAGAGCAATTATAAAAAACAGTCCTGTCGTTCTTCTGGATGAAGCTACTGCCTTTGCGGATCCTGAAAATGAGCATTCCATTCAAAAAGCCCTTAAAGAGCTATGTCGTGACAAAACGACACTGATGATCGCGCATCGCCTGACAAGCGTGCAAAATGTAGATAGAATACTTGTTATTGAAGACGGAAAAATAGTCGAAGAAGGAAATCACATGGAACTGCTGAAGGCTGGCGGTATTTACAAAGCGATGTGGGACGAATACCAGAAATCTGTGACCTGGAGAATAAACGCTAAAGAGACAGAAGAAGGAGTTAAAAATGATCACGTATTTTCAAAATAGATATGCTTTGTCTGAAAAAGGCGCAAAAGATCTTTTGTCTGCAATCATCTGGACTGTCATAATGAACATCAGCTTCATGGCGCCAGTGATTCTCGGCTTTAAATTCCTGGACGAGTATATGAGTCTTCTATCCAGCCCCGTGAATAATCCCCGAAACAGTCTGACATACTATGTTGTCATGTCGGCAGCTCTTTTTCTGGTAATGCTTATTATTGCAAGTTTTCAATATAACTCGACATATACCAGGATTTATGAGGAGAGTGCAAAAAGAAGGATCAGTCTGGCCGAAACTCTGAGAAAGCTGCCTTTAGCCTTTTTCGGTAAAAAAGATATTGCTGATCTCAGTTCTACAATAATGGAAGATGCCACACAGATAGAGATGCTTTTCTCGCATTCAGTTCCTCAGATTTATGCGGCTGTGACTACTGTTTTATTAATGGGAATAATGTTGTTTATATATAACTGGCAGCTCGCCACGGCAGTATTCTGGGTAGTGCCGGTGGCAGCAATCATCTTTTATCTGTCAAGAAAACTTCAAAGTGCATTGCACACAAAGATCTATGATACAAAACGGGATATATCTGATGGTATTCAGGAGGTACTTGATTCAATTTATCAAGTTAAATCTTATAACAGAGAAGATGAATATTCCAGCGCATTAAACTCAAAGCTGGATAGTTACGAGACCCTGATGATCAATGGTGAACTGTTAATTGGTGCAGCACTTAATCTGTCTTACATGTTCTTGAAGCTGGGCCTTCCTAGTGTTGTATTATATGGAGCATATCTGTTTTCAAAAGGTTCTGTAAGCGTTTTTACCTATCTCGTTTTTCTGGTGGTGACAGCATCTATTTATAACCCTGTTATGGAGGCTATGAATAATTTTGCGCTGCTTTTATATTTAAACGTTCGTATAAAACGCATTAAAGAGATGGATGACATGCCAATGCAGGATGGAGAATCTGAATTCAACCCTCAAAGCTATGATATAGAATTCAAAAATGTTGACTTTTCCTATCAGGACGGTGTTCAGACTTTGAAGAATGTCAGCTTTACGGCAAAACAGGGCGATGTTACAGCACTCGTAGGGCCTTCCGGCGGAGGGAAGAGCACTATCGCAAAACTGTCTGCAAGGTTCTGGGATATTGACAGGGGAACAATCACTCTGGGTGGAGAGGATATCTCAAAGATTGATCCTGAAACGCTTCTGAATCATTATTCAATAGTTTTTCAGGATGTTACACTCTTCAATTCAAGTGTTATGGAGAATATCCGTCTGGGCAAAAAGGATGCATCGGATGAAGAAGTAATAAGGGCGGCACAGCTTGCCCAATGTGATGAGTTCGTCAGAAATCTCCCGCAGGGGTATAACACATTGATTGGTGAAAACGGAGAAAAGCTGTCAGGAGGTGAAAGACAGCGAATATCCATAGCTAGAGCAATACTTAAGGATGCTCCGATTATCCTGTTTGATGAAGCTACGGCATCTCTGGATGCAGAGAACGAAAGCAAAATCCAGAGTGCTCTTGGCGCACTTGTGAAAAATAAAACGGTCCTGATTATTGCCCATCGCATGAGAACTGTCCTGGGAGCTGATAAAATTGTTGCGATCAAAGACGGTATAATTGCAGAAACAGGCACGCCTCTTGAACTGAAGGAAAGGCAGGGGATTTTTTCTTCGATGCTGAGGAGCCAGTATCAGAATTAACAGCGCAACTTAATGATATTTATACAAACGCGCATTATAAATTGCACTGTCAAAACTTCTGGAATCATCTATCAATGCTTGTTTGGCAATTTAGAATGCTGCAGTTTGTTATGCTGGTGAGTATAAGAAAAGAGAGGAGAGTGGATGAAGATGATGAGGAAGTTTTTTCAAAACGCCAGAAGACCTGATAAAACGATCGGAGGCACATTGTTCCTGAATATGATGAATAAAGCGCACTTTAAATGTGCGATGTGGGGCTTTTCACAGATTGATGTCAAAACGTGCCATCGCGTCCTGGATATCGGATGCGGTGGAGGAAAGAACATCAGGAGCATTATTGAACTGGCTCCGGATTCAACGGTTTGCGGCATTGATTATTCAGCAGCGAGTGTTGAAAAATCAATCAGAATGAATAAAACGGGGATTAGAGATGGAAGAGTGGAAATAAGGGAGGCCAGTGTCGAAGCGATACCATATGAATCAAATCAATTCGATCTTGTTACTGCATTTGAAACCATCTATTTCTGGCCGGACATCGAAGAAAATTTCAGGGAAGTCGCACGGATAGTGTGCAAGGGTGGAACATTCCTTGTCTGCAATGAAGCTCAGAGACCGGAGGGAAACGAAAGGTGGCTGAAGCTGATTGACATGAAAATCTATACAGGAAAAGAAATTAAAAATGCCATGGAGAAAGCCGGCTTCATAAGTGTTGAAATAAATGAACACCGGAAATGCAAATGGCTTTGTGTCAAAGGAAACAGGCCGGCTGACTTGTAATGAAGGATAGGAACTTTGATCCGGCCTAATGGCGTTATTTATGCTCTCGAGTATATGGACTTTACAGGAATTCTCCTGTATACTATCCTAAGAGGCCGGGGTATAAGGGATATGGGTTTCTATCCTCCGCCCAGGTGAAAAGCCCGTCTTCAGGCCGGTATCGGACAACTCGCCGGTTCCGCGAAACTGCCTGAGCAAATCAGGATGTCCGCTCTGCATGAAAAATGATTTTCTGTCACGTGCAAAGGCACTGTCGATTACCTTGCCCGCCCGGGAGCAATGGGTGCCCCTGGCAACCGCAGCCGCCAGGAAATGCGCCGAACTGAAGGGCTTTTCTCTGCCGGACGCGCATCGCATCGCCCTGGCCGTCGAAGAAGCCGCGATCTACGCCATCAGCTTCGGATATCGCGAAACCGATGCGAAGCTCTCGATTGATCTGGCGCAGACCTGCCATGGACTGCAGATTGTGCTCCGTTCGAGGGGCCTTCCGCTGGATGAGACGCAATTGCCTTACTATGATCCGGAGCGCTTCCTGAAGGAAGACGACACGACGGGATTGAGCTCGTTTCTGATCCGCAGGATGGTGGACCGGGCCGTTTTTTCCGTTCTGCCGGGAGGTGAGTGTGAAATTACACTTCTGAAAACGCTCCCTGTTCAGGACCTTCAGACGGACTCCGCACAGGGCAGTGCCCTCGAAGCAGGCGATGAGGGGCAGGCCTGCAGCCATAAAATTCGTCTCGCCGTCCCTGATGATGCGGAGAGCATTGCACGATTGGCATTCCGGGCTCATGGCTCTGTTCTCTTCAATGAACAGATCTACTACCCGGCGCGCGTCCGCGAAATGCTGGAGCGGAGGGAGATGGTTTCCGTTGTCGCGGAAACAGCGGGAGGGGTCCTGGTCGCCCACTCAGCACTTGAGGCGTCCGAGCCCGGCGCGCATGCCGAGGAGATGAACTACGGTTTTGTGGACAGGCGTTTTCAGGGGTGCGGGATCATGGGGGAGCTCACCGCGGCGCTGCTGGAAAACGCGACGGAACGAGGCGTCCACTTTGTCACCGCGAGCGCGGTGACAAACCACGTAAAAACTCAGCGCATCGCGCGTGCCGCCGGCCTGAAGGAGGCCGCATTGCTCCTGGCCATAAGCTCGGCCTCTCAGCACTGGAGCAAAGACGGTGGAGCCGAGCCGGAGCGCATCACAGACATCGTCTTCATCAAGATGCTCGGCGAAGCCGTGAACGCCCCGCTTTATGTGCCTGAAAAACACTGCGCGATGGTGGAGCGGATTAAAGATAACATCGGATATGAAGGTCCGAACGCCCGGGCGGAAAGGCAGGCAATCCCGCAGCAGCATTCCCGGCTCTGCGCCAAATCCAGTTTCAAGGAGGGCTGGGTGTCGATCCTGGTCCTGGAATACGGGCGGGACATCTGCGATCAGGCCCGCAGCCATCTGAAACTCTTCTGTGCCCAGGGCATCCCCGCCATCACCATACAGCTGCCTCTGGAAAGCCCCCTGACATATTTTATCGGCGATGAAATAGAAAAGGAGGGCTTCTTCTTCGCCGGCATCTATCCGGGACCTGATGCGCGCTGGCATCTGCTGCTGCAGTATCTGAACCGAACCGAACCTGACTATGATGCGATCCAGGCATATACACCATTCGCCCGGGATCTTCTTGCTTATGTGCACGCATGCAATCCGAATACCTCGAGGGGGGAGCAGGGATGATGACCGATCACACGACGCACAGGGACGCACAGGTTTCGTGTGCGATGCCCGCCAATGTGAACTGGGCAGCCGTGTGCGGAGCGGCGGTCGAGGAGTTCGCCCGGATGGCAGGCTTTGCCGGAGACGATGTATGGCGCATCTCTTTGGCCTTTGAAGAAGCGGCCTGTCACGCAATCGATCTCGGGTACGGGACGGACAATTCCATCCTTCAGGTGGAAATGGCGCTCTCGACGATCGGGGTCCAGATCGCCATCCGCCTGAAGGGTCTTCCGCTCGATGACAACTCCCTGCCGCAGTTTGACCCTGAGCGCATGTGCAGGGAGGATGACCTTACAGGGTTAAGTAGCCATCTGATCCGGAAGATGATGGACAAGACAACATTTACCCTGCGGGAAAACGGGGAGCGCGAAATCACGATGTATAAAAGCCTTCCCCGTGCCGACGAGGTCGCTCGGGAGACGGCGCCAGACCCTGAGGGGAGAGAGGCTGCAAGAAGAATCCGGACAGCCCATGCCGTGAGAATGGCTGGCCCGGACGATGCGGAGAGCATTTCGCGCCTTGCGCTCCGCGCGCACGGAACGGTATTTTTCAACGAGCAGATTTATTATCCTGCGCGCGTGCGCGAAATGCTCGAGCAGGGCGAGATGCAGTCAGTTGTCGCTGAAACGCCGGCAGGTGAGGTAATCGGTCACGCCGCGTCTGTCAAAAACAGCCCGGGGGCGATTGTGGAGGAGTTAACCTTTCTATTTGTGGATCCTCGTTTCAATAGCCAGGGATGCACAAGGGACATAGCTTCATTGATGCTGCCCGCCGTCATGGAGCGTGGTGTTTGGGCGATGCGTGCGTTGACGGTCACAAGCCATGTTCACGCACAACGGAGCGTTCACGAATTTATGTCGATGCGGGAATGTGCGCTGCTGCTGGCGGCCAGCCCTGCGGCGAAGGTGTGGAAAAAAACGGGGGCGTCCGCTCCGGGACGCATCGCCAACATGATATTTGTCAGGTATCTGAAGAGCATCGCACATTCGCCGATATATGTCCCCGAAAGGCACCGCGCCATGCTCGAGCGCATCGCGGAACATATCGGCGTCGCATTTGACATAGTCGGAGAAGCTGCGCGCGGACTGCCTGCGGGCAATTCCCTCATCGAATCGGTTTCAAATTTCAAGGAGGGATGGGGCTTGATCACCATCGAATGCTATGGCGCCGACATCGGGGCTCAAATTGTCTCTCAGTTGCATCATTTCTGCGCGGAGGGCCTGGCGATAATCAATCTTCTGCTTCCGCTCGGCGACCCCTGCACTCCCGCCGTTTGCGGGGAATGCGAGAGAATGAATTTCTTTTTTGCCGGCATCGCGCCGGTGGACAGCGGCACGGAAGCGCTGCTCATGCAGTATGTGAACTGCGATGCGGATTACGGCTCCATCAAGGTCTTCAGCCCATTCGGAAAGAAGCTGCTCGACTATGTCCGCTCCTGTGATCCTTCCGAGGCATAAAACTTTTCAGCGCTTTTCGCATGGTCAGGTTCTTGAGGGAAATGACCTGTTCGTGTGAGGAAGTGAAGGTCATCCATGGAAATCCGGGCAGCAGGTGAAAAGGGGAGACTCCAATGAAAAGAGAGCGCTTATGGTGGCTTTGCCTGGAATGAGATTGATCCCCAATGCCCTTTTCGAGTCATATGGGGGGGCGGATTAAAGCTCCTGTGCTTAATCCTGTCGCGGCGACCCCGCCTGGGAGCTTGCCGGCTCTGGCCGCCGAGCGGCAGTAATTAAAGCTGATGTTGCCATCCCCGCCGCGGCAGATCCGTGCAAGCTGAGTTTCCCCGCTGGTTTCCGTATTGCGGCATCAGGGTACAGAAGTGTATGACAGGAACAAGGTTAATGACGGTGAACTTTTCATGTAATGACATGGATGGGGGAGGCGGCACGATGGCTCAGTTCTGCTCTTTATGCGGGAAACCTGCCAGGGATTCAGCGGAGTTCTGTCAAAACTGAGGCACCTCTTTTGTGCAGATTCTGCAGGCGGGCTCGACGCTGGACCGGGGCAGATATCAGGTGCTGAAGCCTCTCAAGTCCGGCGGGATGGGCGCCGTCTACCTTCTTCACGACAGCCGACTCGAGCGGAAATGCGTGTTGAAGGAGATGGTGCCGCCGTCGCACGACCCGGCAGATCTGAAGGAGTTCAGGGAGCGCTTCAGAAACGAGGCGCTGACTCTTTCGAAGCTGAGCCACCCAAACCTTCCTCCGGTTTATGACCATTTCGAGGAGAACCATCAGTGCTGTCTGATGATGGAGTATATAGAAGGCGATGATCTGGAGAGCCTGCTTGACGCAAAAGCACCGAAGGGCTTTCCCGAGGAAATGGTGACGCAGTGGGCTCTCACCATCTGCGACATCCTGAAATACCTTCACAGCCGTAATCCTCTGATACTGTACCGCGATCTGAAGCCATCCAACATAATGGTCAGGAAAGAAGACGGGCGCCTTTTTCTCATCGACTTTGGCCTTGCGAAGAGCGTGCACCAGGCGCTGACGCACAAGACGTCGTGGGGCACCGAGGGCTATGCGCCCATCGAGCAGGTGCAGGGAGAGCCTGAGGTGCGCTCGGACATCTATGCACTGGCTGCCACGATGCATCATCTGCTGTCGGGAAGACCGCCTGTTCCGTTCAAGTTCCCGGCCATCAGATCGCTGCGCCCTGAAATATCCGCCGCGATGGAGGCGGTGCTGGACAGGGCCTTGAAGCTCCACGCCCATGAGAGGTACGGCACGGCGTGGGAGATGATGGAGGCGCTGGAGGGGTGCGCTTCGGCTCCTGCGAAGGCGGTGAAGATCGTGAACCCTGCTCAGGCTCCTGTTAAGGCGGCTCAATCCGGTGTGAGCCCAGCGCCAGTTCCCGCTCCCGCGAAGTCGGCGCAATCCCACGTGGGATCGAGTCTGCCACCTGCAAAGGCGGCTCAGATGAGGCAGAGTCCTGCACCAGCAGGGGCGGCACAGTCCGGCGTGAGCCCTGTTCCCTCCTTTCCGGCTTCGATGATAAACACCAGGGACGGCGCCGAAATGGTCCTCATCCCTGCCGGAGAGTTTCAGATGGGAAGCCCGGAAGGGCAGGGCAGTGATGACGAGCACCCGCAGCACAGGGTGTATCTTAATGCCTTTTGTATCTACAGGTATCAGGTCACCAACGGGCAGTTTGCCCGGTTCGTGAAGGAAACAGGGCACAAGCCAGCAGGTAACTGGAAGGAGTATGCGAAATGGGGAAGGGAAAAACATCCGGTCGTGAGCGTGACATGGAACGATGCAGCAGCATACTGTAAGTGGGCCGGAGGGAGGCTTCCCACAGAGGCGCAGTGGGAGAAGGCTGCCCGGGGCTCAGACGGGAGAGAGTATCCCTGGGGGAACACATGGGATGGGAACCGCTGCAACTGGGGAAACGGTCCGAAGGTAGCTGGAATGGCTGATATATTAGGATGCAGAGGCACCGCGCCGGTCGGTTCATTTCCCTCAGGGGTGAGTCCTTTCGGCGTGCACGATATGGCCGGCAATGTGGGGGAGTGGTGCAGTGACTGGTATGATGCTGTGTATTATAAAAACAGCCCTTCGAAAAATCCGGAAGGTTCCGGGAGCGGAAGTTGCAGAATTCTTCGCGGCGGGTCGCGGCACATTGGCAGCTCAGTCGACTTCCGGTGCGCATTCCGCGGCAGGCGCGCACCGGACGGCGGGAACTACCACTACGGCTTTCGTGTCTGCCGCCCCTCCATTAATCCGTGAGGTTACTCTTTGTTCTTTTACCCTTCGCGGCGCGGATGTGCTGACACCTTATACTTTCGTCCATTCACGAAAGCTCATAAGACATATCTCGCCGGGATGTCCTCTTATTTATACGCGTCTTTGCGCTTGACTATTTCAAGTACAATGACTCCGGGCTCTTCATTATTCGGTGCTTTCCACAATTCCAGAATAATCCTGTAATCTCCAATCCTGATTCTCCATTCACTTTCTGAGCCTTTGAGCTTTTTGAGGTCAACACTCCGCCCTGAGCTGTACTTCCTCAGTTCAGCATAAATGCTGCTTCGAACTGCCGGGGACAGCTTTTTCAAAGCCCTCTTTGCCTGAGTGGAGACCTCAATATGCATCGAGTTCCTCCATCACAGAATCCAGCGACTGGTGCTCACCCCGTCTGACACCTTCCCGTGCTCTTTCAATGCTGTCCCGCTCTTCTGAAGAGATCTCACAGTCCTCTTCCGACACATTCTGCATATACTTGATGATCATTTCTGCCTTCATTTTTCGGGCATCCTCTTCAATGGTTTTCTGCAGTGCCTGGATATACGCCAGAAAGATATGTAGTTGATACTCAGGCATTGTATCAATAATCTTCAAAATCTGTGTTCGTACATCCGGTTTTTTCATAAAACCCTCCTGTTCATATCTGCGACGTGATTACCCGTCTTCTCTAAATATCCTGTAGTCTTTTCAAAGCCTGCACTCCTCTTATGAACGCTCTTTCTGCTTCTGGAAACCCACCACCAATTATATCAGAAGTTAACACTCAAAACAAGAAATCTTTCAGCAGGCAGTGGGATTAGCAACGGCAACGTGGGATCCGGCATAATGTCTCACTCTGCCTGGCTCACCGTCCTCACGGAGTTCAGGAAGCCACATAAAAACAAGACCTCATCTCCACGTTCGCAGAGATTCTCAGAGTATCTCGATATATTTCCAATTCACCGTCGTGCACTCAAAGTGAAGAGTGAGCTCCCCAATGGACTTCTGCGGCACCTGGCAGGGAACAGAAGCGTATAAAAGGAACCTGGTGAAACACGATGAACTTTTACATGAACAGACATTGACAGGGAGGCGGCACAATGGCTCAGTTCTGCTCTGTATGCGGGAAATCCGCCAGGGATTCGGCGAAGTTCTGCCAGGGCTGCGGCACGCCTTTTGTGCAGGTTCTGCAGGCGGGATCGACGCTGGACCGGGGCAGATATCAAGTGCTGAAGCCTCTCAAGTCCGGCGGGATGGGCGCTGTCTATCTTCTTCACGACAGCCGGCTCGAGCGGAAATGCGTGCTTAAGGAGATGGTGCCGCCGTCGCACGACCCGGCAGATCTGAAGGAGTTCAGGGAGCGCTTCAGAAACGAGGCGCTGACGCTTTCGAAGCTGAGCCACCCAAACCTTCCTCCCGTGTATGACCATTTCGAGGAGAACCATCAGTGCTGTCTGGTGATGGAGTATATAGAAGGCGATGATCTGGAGAGCCTTCTGTCTGCACAGGCGCCGAAGGGATTCCCTGAGGAACGGGTGAGAAACTGGGCGCTTACCATCTGCGCCATCCTGGAATACCTTCACAGCCGGAACCCCCTGATACTGTACCGTGATCTGAAGCCCTCCAACATAATGGTCAGGAAAGAAGACGGGCGCCTCTTTCTCATCGACTTCGGCATCGCAAAGAGCGTGCATCAGGCACTGACGCACAAGACGTCCTGGGGCACCGAGGGCTACGCGCCCATCGAGCAGATGCAGGGAGAGCCTGAAGTGCGGTTCGATCTCTACGCGCTGGCAGCCACGATGCATCACCTGCTGTCAGGAAGACCGCCTGTTCCGTTCAACTTTCCTGCGATACGATTACTGCGCTCTGAGGTGTCTGCTGATATGGAGGCGTTGCTGGAGAAGGCCTTGAAGCTCCGCGCCGATGAGCGGTATGCTACTGCGCGGGAGATGAGAGAGGCGCTGGAAGGGGGCGCTTCGGCTCCGGCGAGTGCGGCAGGGTCCAGTGTGAGCGTCACTCCTGCTCCGGCGAAGGCGGCAGGGTCCAGTGTGAGCGTCACTCCTGCTTCGGCGAGTGCTGCAGGGTCCGGTGTGAGCGTCACTCCTGCTTCGGCGAGTGCTGCAGGGTCCGGTGTGAGCGTCACTCCTGCTCCTGTGAATGTGGCGCGGTCCCACGTGGGATCGAGTCCGCCACCTGCCAAGGCGGCACCTGCTCCTGTGAACCCTGCACCTGCCAAGGCGGCACCTGTACCTGTGAACCTTGCACCTGCAGTGGCGGCAAAATCCCCCGCTCCCTCCCTTCCGCCGACGATGACAAACCCCACGGACAGTGCCGACATGATCCTGACCCCTGCCGGAGAGTTCCTGATGGGCTCCCCTGCGGGAACGGGCAACTTTGGTGAGCATCCGCAGCACAAGGTGTATCTCGATGCCTTTTATATCTATAAATATCAGGTGACCAACAGGCAGTTTGCCCGGTTCGTGAAGGAGACAGGATTTAAAGCAGAGGGAGACTGGATGAGGTATGCGGAATCGGGGAGAGAGACCCATCCGGTCGTGAATGTCACATGGCACGATGCATCGGCGTATTGCCGGTGGGCCGGAGGAAGGCTTCCGACAGAGGCGCAGTGGGAGAAGGCTGCCCGGGGGACCGACGGGAGAGAGTATCCCTGGGGAAACACATGGGACAGGAATCGGTGCAACTGGAATAAAGGTCCGGAGGTATCAGGCATGGCTGATATCTACAGCGGCAGAGGCACTGCGCCGGTCGGCTCATTTCCTTCTGGAGTGAGCCCTTACGGCGTGCACGACATGGCCGGCAATGTGTGGGAGTGGTGCAGTGACTGGTATGATGGGAACTATTACAAGACCAGCCCTTCGAGAAACCCTGAGGGTCCTGGACATGGCGGTGCCCGTGTCATTCGCGGCGGGTGCTTCGGCAATGACTCGAGCGGCATGCGGTCTGCGCTCCGGTTCTACGGCGACCCGTCGTATCGGCTCAGCTACTTCGGGTTCCGCCTTGTGAGGACCAGATAACCTCTTGCACTTTTACGCTTTTACCCTTTGAAGGTGAAAATGAGGCAGATGCGGCGGTGGATGGTGCGCCTGAAAGGGCCCCCGCTCCGCAGCATCTGTCCGGATGCGGTGCTTCGAGCTATGGAGATACCGAATGACAGGGTGCGTATGACGGTCCGGAAAACCAATCGCTTGATCAGGTTGTGGAAGACTATGATGGGGCTGCTGTAATGCATAGAAATGCGATACATCCAGGCACCAACAGCATTCAGCAATGATTATGCCGTCTAAACACAATGCTCATGAATCAGTCAGGATTCTTTTTCAAGAAGGAACGCCAGGCAAGAAGTGTAACAAGGGGGAGATGGAGAGATTGGGTATATGGGGAGGGATTGTGAATGTCCCATTATAGGGTTGAGGGTTACACCTGCAGAATTGCTCCAGGAGGTGCCGCTCATGTATGAAAATCTTCTCAAAGAGGTTAAAAAGGAATTTCCTCATTAAAACTCCCTGCAGGACCTCCATCTGATACGCCTGCAAATCCGGGAGGAAACAAGGGGTTTATCGCCTCAGGAATATATTCGTTACATACGTGATATTGCAGAGACAGGCCGGAAAGACTCAACTGACCACATCTGACGGCTGCCCGAAAGGTTTTTCAGCGTGGGGGATTTCCACTAAAATCCATGATGTTTCACAGACGTAAAAGACTGTCGTTCCAATGCAGCGGAGCCTCTCAAGCCTGTTTTATGCACTGAGTTGTGACAACCATTCTCCGGCTCTCATTATCCGGATATCGCTTATTTCCCTGTCGTAGTGAAGATTATGTACTAACTGCACTGCATCAGTTTCGGGATATCTCTCTCTGAAATATTTCAGATTTCTATCCGGCGAGCTCTCTGAGAGCTTCACTTCAATAAGCAAATCCGCAATGCCATTCCGGGCTATGGCAAAATCGACTTCCTTTCCGTCTCTGGTGCGCAGATAGTGGAGAGTAATCTCCATACCCTCCGTATCATGCAGATACTGCACATGGTTGAGAAGGCATACTGCCACAGTATTTTCGAGGCGTGCACCTTCATCTCCGTGAACGTAACCGCTGTCATAAAAATATATTTTCGGCTCTTTCAGAATTGATCGTGCGATGTTGCGGTGCAGGGGCCTGATGATAAAAACAATATTCAGGCTTTCCAGAATGTCGATATATTTCCTGACTGTATTGGGCGCCAACTGCAGATCCTCTGCCAGTGAGGAATATGATACTGTTGAGCCGACACGCCTGCGGAGCATTTCCAGCAGAATGCGTATTGAGCGGATTTCATGAATACGGCTGAAATCCATTATATCTTCCCGCACAATATCTGTATAGTATTGCTGGCGCCACCGTCCGGCATACTCGTCAGATGCGGAAAGAAACGGTTCAGGAAAGCCTCCAAGTTTGTTCAGGGCAGAAACAATTTCATATGGTGCCATTGTGCCTGATAATTCCCTTACCGTAAGAGGGTTGAGGTGGTGGAGAAAATACCTGCCTGCCAGTGAGTCTCCTGTCTGCCTGAAAGTGTCCAGTCTGGCACTTCCTGTGACAAGAAATGTCTGTCTGTCTCTTCTGGTATCAAAAGTGCCTTTCAGGTAGTTTTTCCAGTCCTTCATCTTGTGAATCTCGTCGAGGACAACCAGTTCAGTATTTAACGGCCATTCACGGTTTCTTATGGTTCTGGCGTCATCCACGTCATCATTGTTCAGGTATACTGTTCTGCTGAAGTTCTGTTGAATATCTCTGGCAAGAAATGTCTTTCCCACTTGACGGGGTCCTGTGACAAAAACCATTTTTCTCTTTAAATCATCAAGTACTGCCTGAAGGAGGTATCTTTTCACGGTTGTCATTATTGCATGATTTTGCAGAATAGTCAAGACTAATTTGCAGAATGATTAATTTTTGTCTGATGGTGGATGACCGGTACCATTTATATGGTGATCCGGCAGAATAACCTGCCGCACCCTATTTGAGCGGTGTCATAACCGTCCGGAAGAGAGGTGTAGATCTTGCAATGATTGAGCTCATTGAAAGAACAGTCGATTCAGCCACGACGTGAGAGTGTCTGCCTGCGTTACCATGGGCTCTGAAAACTTTGCTGTTATGGCAGTTCCAAGTGGTGTGCCAGGTTCCTTCTGCAAGACACGTGTGGATGATCTGCCATCGAAATCACCTCTCGCTGTCGGATCAGGAGAGACTTCTTCAGAGTCGATCATAACCCTCTGCAATGGCAGCGGAAGTCTGCAGGCTGAACCTGATGTGTGTAAGATGTCATTGGTGATCTTTTTCTGATGCTCCTTTATCCCTCTGCAATTTGAAGTAAATTCTGTTCTCATTGCCTCCTTAAGTGCGTGCAGCTCTATTCTTTTTAAAAAATTCCGGGGGAGTCATTTCCGCATCGAAAGCCCTTATCTGCCTGCGCAGGGGGGCATAT
>Ga0302251_1000225_pt1 | contig 65239 bp, 58 predicted proteins | sample AAG_RA_Gln_MG_FD_193534 | JGI IMG/M metagenome (GOLD analysis project Ga0302251, IMG submission 193534) | Enriched activated sludge microbial communities from anaerobic digester in WTTP, New Holstein, Wisconsin, United States - AAG_RA_Gln | ecosystem: Engineered > Bioreactor > Anaerobic >... | reverse complement strand
TTATGGTTAAAATGAGTGTAACCTAAGAAAATAAATTTCGGGAGACGGCCAATGCCAATCCCTAAAGAAGGAGATGGATTGAATGGATAATTTGAGATGTGAAGAAAGAGTTAAAGAACTCGAGGAAATGCTAAAGGAAAAAGATCAGCAAATCCGTCAGCTTAAAGAAGAAATGAGAGTCAAAGACGTGCAGTGCCATAGACTGGCTCACGAAGGTTCCGACTTCTAATTAACAACCTTACATAGTTCATCTGCAAACTCCTTATCCAATCTGATTGGAAAGGAGTTTTTTTTATTCGCAAAATGCAGCTTGAAGAGTTCAGCTGTTCGAAAGCTGTGCCCCATCGTGCCTGATCGACATCAAACGGTGATTTACCTTACAAAGTCTGCATAATCACCACGATTGGGGTATATATGCTTTGGGGGGGATTGACTTGGATTCCAAAACGCTGTTAAAAGAAGCAAAAACGCCGCAGGAATACCTGGAGAACTTACCGGCAGCACGTCGAGAGGCTGTAGAAAAACTGAGGACAGTGATTCTGGAAAATTTGCCCGATGGTTTCGAAGAGGTCATAAGCTACGGCATGCTCGGCTACGTCGTGCCGCACACGCTATATCCTGCCGGTTACCACGTCAACCCCAAGGAACCGCTGCCATTCATCAACTTGGCCTCACAGAAGCAGCATATTGCGTTCTACCATATGGGAATCTACGCTTTGCCGGAGCTTTTGGCATGGTTCGAAAAGGAGTATGCCGCACGGGCAGAGGGTAAGCTCGACATGGGGAAAAGCTGCATAAGATTCAAAAAAGTTGACGCGATTCCCTATGATCTGATTGCGGAGCTGTGCACAAAAATTACCGTGGAACAGTATATCAGCCTCTATGAAGAGGGCAGAAAATCGAATCGTCGTTAGGGCCGGAACCAAGACAAACAAATGAGGTGGCGACATGGGAACAAAAAAATCCCGGGGTCTTGTCATGGCCATAGTGGGATTTGCTATTCTGATTTACAATGCAGTTGCCTATATAACCGGTATTTTTCACGGGCTTCCAGCCTTGACGATTTTTGGCCTGATTTCGGTGGCCGTTGGTTTGAAAATGTGGAGAAGCGATACGTAAGACGACGGCATAAACGCACTAGACAAGACCTATGGAGGCGATTTTATGGAGAGCAAAGTCAAGAAAAAAGAGAACGCTGCCAATTCTAAAACTGTGAATCCGGATCTCGGCATTTTTAAGCTTGATCCCTGGGTAAAACCCTATGAAGAAGACATTGCGCTCAGAATGAGGCGTTATGAAGGCGTTAGAAAATCACTGCTTGGCGAGACAGGTACGTTTAAGGACTTTGCCAATGGTCACCACCACTTCGGACTTCATCCATTTGGCGACGGCTGGGTTTACCGCGAATGGGCCCCATCCGCCTTCGCGCTCTATTTGATGGGGGACTTCAACGGATGGAACCGGGATTCACACCCTCTCGAGAATAAAGGAGACGGCACCTGGGAGATTTACTTGCCCGGACATGACGCGCTCCAGCACGAATCTCGGGTCAAAGTCAGGGTAGTCGCCAGAAACGGTGATCGGGACCGCATTCCGCTCTACATACGAAAGGTCGTCCAGGATACCAGAACCCATGATTTCAGCGGTCAAATCTGGGCGCCTGAGGTGCCGTTTCACTGGACGGATGACGATTTTAAGCTTGATCCGTCCAGATCGCCGCTGATCTATGAGGCTCATATTGGCATGGCGCAGGAAAAAGAGACCATCGGCAGCTATAAGGAATTTGAAGAGGTGATCCTGCCCAGAATTAAGGCTCAGGGTTACAACACCGTTCAGATCATGGCAATCATGGAACATCCTTATTACGCCTCCTTTGGCTATCACGTTTCAAATTATTTCGCGCCGTCCTCCTGGTTCGGAAATCCTGAAGAACTCAAGAGCCTGATCAACAAGGCTCACAGCATGGGCCTCGCCGTTTTGATGGATATGGTTCAGTCCCATACCATCAAGAATTTCGCAGAAGGCATCAATGAATTCGATGGCACCTCGACTCAGTTTTTCCACCATGGCGCCCGCGGCCATCACAACGCCTGGGACTCCAAACTCTTTGATTATGGCAAACACAGCGTGATCCATTTTCTCCTGTCCAGCATCAAATATTGGCTGGAGGAGTTCCACTTTGACGGGTTCCGCTTTGATGGCGTGACCTCAATGATTTACCATGACCATGGCCTTGGTACGGCCTTTGATGACTATGCCAAATACTTCAGCCTGAATACAGACATTGACGCGGTGACTTACCTTCAGTTCGCGAATGAGCTGATCAAAGAGCTGCGTCCGGATGCGGTTTCCATTGCTGAGGACATGAGCGGCATGCCGGGGATGTGTCTGCCAATCCAAGATGGCGGAATAGGGTTTGACTACCGTCTGGCCATGGGGATGCCTGATTTCTGGGTTAAAACCTTGATGAAAAAGGATGAAGACTGGAGCGTCGGTCAGCTTTGGTATGAGCTGAGCACCAGCCGACCGGGCGAGAAGCGGATAGGGTATGTCGAATCCCATGATCAGGCTCTCGTTGGGGACAAGACGCTGATCTTCAGGATGGCGGACAAAGACATGTATTGGCACATGAATAAAAAGAGCCCGAGTCTGGTCATTGAGCGTGCGGTGGCGCTGCATAAGATGATCCGCCTGATCACCATTTCCATGGGCAGCGAAGGGTATCTGAATTTTATGGGCAACGAATTTGGCCATCCGGAGTGGATTGACTTTCCGCGCGAAGGGAATAACTGGAGCTTCAAGCACTGCCGACGTCTCTGGAGTCTCGCGGATAATCCATTCCTGAGATATGAGGATCTAAAGCATTTTGATATCGCCATGATCCACTTGATGCGTGATAATGCCCTGATGGGCGGCGGCGTACCGCAGCCGCTGTGGATTGATCAGAAGAAAAAAATCATAGCTTACAAGAAGAAGGACTATATTTTCATTTTCAACTTCCACTCAACGGATCCGCAGGTTGAGTTTGAGCTGCCAATTCATGAAGCAGGAAATTACAAAGTGATCATGGATACGGATGAAACCAGGTTTGGCGGCTATTCGCGCATTTCTCATGACGTGATATATGAGGTCAAAACGCTGCCGGGGCTGAAGCAGCAGACCGGCATTCAGATCTACCTGCCTAACCGGACAGCTATGGTGCTCAAGAAAGTGACTTTGCAGGATTAGAGTGTTTTTAAGGTTGGGGTCAGTCATTGTAATACTAGCGAGGTGGGATTATGGAGGTTTGGCCGGCATTGATCAACGCATCTGATCCATGGGTCCGGTACAGGGGACTCGCAGATTTAGCTGAATATGACAAGACCCATGAAGCGGTTGCCGCCGCCAGGTCTGCCATGATCACCCACCCGCTGGTCCAGTCGCTGATCATTGAACTGCAGTCCTGGCCGGGGGTGGTCCTCAGCAGCCACAAAAGCGCCAGCCAGCACTATCACAAGCTCGCCTTCCTGGCGGATCTGGGTTTGACCCGGGAGGATCCCGGAATCCCAGAAATACTCGACCGTGTGCTCAGCCAAATAAATGAGGAAGGCTTAGTAACTCTGCCGATGGTCATCCCAACACACTACGGCGGCAGTGGTCAGGAAACCTGGGGGTGGGCACTGTGTGACGCGCCAACCAGCCTTTATGCCTTAGCCAAAATGGGTTACAAGGAAGATCCTCGAATCCTCAAAGGTCGGGACTATCTCGTGAGTCTGGCAAGAGACAATGGCTGGCCGTGCAAAGTTTCAAAAGAACTGGGGACTTTCAGGGGCCCTGGCAGAAAAGAGGATCCTTGTCCTTATGTAAACCTAATCATATTGAAATGTCTGGCGCTGTATGACGACACCGCTTGTCGTGAAGCGGCGAGGACAGGAATTGAGACACTCTTTGATCTGTGGGCGAACAGCAGAACAAAACATCCTTATATCTTTTACATGGGAACCGACTTCAGAAAATTGAAACTGCCCTTTATCTGGTATGACATTTTGCATGTTCTGGAGGTGCTGTCTCAGTTTGAGGTGGCAGTTCATGATGAAAGGTTTATTGAAATGTTGTCCACTGTTACAGACAAAGCAGACAGAGAAGGGTTTTATACGCCGGAATCTGTTTGGCAGCCTTGGAAAGGCTGGGACTTTGGACAGAAGAAAAAGCCTTCTTTATGGATGACCTTTGTCATTCAAAGGATCCTGAAGCGGGTGGCGGACTTCGAGTTGAACGGAGCGTCAAAAGATGACCAGGCCTGAGAATGTTCAGCACTTTCTGACACCTGAAACATGGAGGCAGTGGCTTGAGTTGAACCACGAGAACGAAAAGGAAATTTGGATCTTAATAAAAAAGGCAAAGTCGGATGCGGCGGGCATCCGACTTGCGGAAGCGGTGACTGAAGCGCTTTGTTTTGGCTGGATTGACAGCGTTATGCGCAGTGTGGACTCGGATTATTTCAAATTGCGTTTCACACCAAGAAAACCCGGAAGCGTATGGTCAAAGATTAATCGCGACAGGGTAAGCAAGCTTATAGAACAGGGCAGAATGACTGAGGCCGGAATGGAGAGCGTACGCGCTGCCAAGGAAAGCGGCTGGTGGGATTTAGCCTACTCCTCCAAAGAAAAGCCGGAGTGTCCTGCTGACTTAAGACTTGAGCTGGCTTCTCAGCCGGGAGCGCTGGAGACTTTTGAAGCATGGCGTCACACCGAGCAGTCCAGATGGATTATTTGGGTCAATCTCTCAAAGAGTCTTGAGACGAGAAAAAAACGCATTTGTGTAGTCGTTGAAAAGGCTAGTCGGAAGGAAGAACAGAAAGACTAGTGCGTTTGAAGTCAAACCAACGCAAAAAAGCGGACAAAAAAATGAAAATGAAAATTATTGTTCGACAATTACGGATTTTTATTCATTGCCGTGTTGATTTTCATAGGGATTATGTGTTACAATGTGAAAAACCAATGAGAATGGTTTGCAGCGTGTGAAGCCGTAGAGACCTTCAAACAGAATTATGATGACCATGAATACAATGAAGAGGTAAAACTTTAAAATGACAAAGGGACAATTGGAAGCAAAAATTAGTGAAATCATCAGTAAGTTTGAGATTGAGCACATGGGCAGAGGTCCTGAGAAAATTCGGACCATTATATTCCAGGATTTGATCATTGTTAGAATTAAGGGATTTCTGAGCAAAGCGGAGACCAATCTCGCGACGAGCAAAGATGGCGTGGAACTGATTAAAAAGGTTAGGATGGCGCTCTTTGAAAGCTCAAGAGAGAACTTGGAGGAAGCCATTAAAGCGCTCATTGAGGTCAATGTAATCAGTACTTATTCAGATGTGAGCACCAAGACCGGTGAAAAGCTCATTGGGATTGTCGTGGATCGTGATCTGGAAGAGCTTATTTCAAAATAGCAAGTCAATCTTAGTTTCAAAAAAGTTGGAAGACACGTTAAAAGGTCATAGACCAGTTGACAGGTAAGCCAACAACAAAAATTCCGTTTATTTCGGAGCTTTTGTTGTTGGCTTTTTTTGTATGCTTGGAGGTTGAGGCGTGAAGGTACATCAGATTTCAGAAGCGAAACAGGTAGTTCAAGAGGTGAATCAAAATAGGATTAGAAAGTTGCACCCACCAGGGAAAATTGGCATTATAGGCGGAGGGCAGCTTGGGCGGATGCTTGCAGTCGAAGCGAAGCGCATGGGTTATAGTGTCACTGTGCTGGATCCAAATCCGGAATCGCCGGCGGGTCAAGTGGCAGATCATCAGATCGTGGCGGCCTATTCCGATGGTGACGCGCTGCACAGCCTCTCCCGCAAAGCGGATGTGATTACTTACGAGTTTGAGCACATTGATCTTGCCGCGCTGTCTAAGCTTGAGGCGGAAGGTGCGTGCCTGCTGCCATCGGCTAAAAGCCTTGGGATCATACAGGACAAGTATGTACAGAAGAGTTTTCTGAAGCAGCATGACATTCAGGTGCCGCAGTTTCTGAGGATAGAGTCACTGGAAGCGCTAAAGGCGGCGTTTTTAGAGTTTGGCTCCAGGATGGTACTGAAGAGCTGCAGGGATGGCTACGACGGCAAAGGGACACAAATTGTCAAGTCGCAGGATCAGCTTGAGGCAGCTTGGAAGGCTTTCGAGGGCAAAGAGATCATGGCGGAAGCCTATGTGGACTACATTAAAGAAGTCTCCATCCTGGCCGCGAGAGGGTCTGATGGCGTCATGCTCTACCCCATTTCGGAAAATGTGCACAGGGATGGCATTCTGATTCATTCAAGTGTTCCTGCCGGCATACCCAAGAAAACCGAGTTTGAGATCAAGCACATCACAACGAAGATTATTGAGGCTCTTAACGACAATGGCATCTTTTGTGTCGAGTATTTTGTGGATGAGAATTATAACATTTTGGTGAATGAAATTGCACCACGTCCTCATAATTCCGGACATTACAGTATAGAGGCATGCGTTACCTCCCAGTTTGAACAGCTGCTCAGGGTGATTACAGGGATGCCGCTGGGATCGAGTGCGCTGCTGGCGCCTTGTGTCATGTGGAATCTGCTTGGGCCGGGCGAGGGCACAGGCGAATATAAGCTCAGGGGCACGGAGTATTTGTTGGAAGAGGAAGCCTGCTATTTGCATCTGTATGGAAAGAAGGATACTGGTCCTCTGCGTAAGCTTGGCCATGTCACTGTGCTGGGGGAGAGTGTCGAAGCTGCGCGTTCAAAGGCTGAGACCGTCATGAAAGCGATGTCTATTGAAGTATCAGATGAAGGATTGGAGAGGGTGAGAGCGTGAATAAAAATGTGATGGATAATGACAAGCCGCTCGTCGGTATCATTATGGGCAGTGAGTCCGACTTTCCGGTGATGAGGCTTGCAGCCTCAGAATTGAAATCACTGGGGATTCCCTTTGAGATTAAGGTGGTTTCTGCGCACCGTACACCGGAACGGATGGTGGAATACGCAAAGTCAGCGGCCGGGCGGGGGCTTGAAATCGTGATAGCTGGCGCCGGTGGCGCTGCGCACCTTCCGGGCATGGTCTCGTCCTTAACGACACTGCCAGTGATTGGCGTGCCAATACAGCTCAAAACCCTGGAAGGCTTGGATGCTTTGCTGTCCATCGTTCAGATGCCGGCAGGTGTTCCGGTTGCGACGGTTGGCATCAATAATGCGAAAAACGCGGGGATCCTGGCAGCCAGAATGCTGAGCATCAAATATTCATGGATCCGGGAGCGTCTGGAGAACAGAATGAACCAGATTACGAATCAGGTCATTTATGATTTAGAAGATAAATTCAACGAAAGTGAGGACAGCGCATGATTCAAAATGCAGCCTATACCGGGGAGACCCGGTTGACTTACCGCTGGGTGTATGTCGTATTGGGTACCATTCTGATGATGTGCCTTGGAACGGTTTATGCCTGGAGTGTCTTCAGGATTCCGGTTGAACTGACCTTTAGTGTCGGTACGACGCTCAGTGGCCTGCCTTATATGGTGTCGCTGGCTTCTTATGCATTGTTCATGCTAATTTCCGGCAGGTATTTGAACCGTTTCAGTCCGCGCCTGATCATGACAGTGGGTGCATTGCTCATTGCCGCAGGATGGATTGGGTCATCTTTTGCGACCAATATTTATTTGCTGACACTCACTCACGGTGTGGTCAGCGGTGCAGGTGTCGGAATAGCTTACGGGGTGCCTATGGTTGTGGCGGCGAAATGGTTCCCGGATAAAAAAGGGCTGGCGGTTGGAATGGTGCTGGTGGGGTTCGGACTATCGCCGCTTGTGACGGCGCCGCTGGCGAGACAATTGATAGAACTTTATGGGGTTATACAAACTTTCAAAATCATGGGAGCTGCTTTTGGTGTGATCATTCCCTTGATGGCACTGCCTCTGGCTTATCCGTCCGAGCAATGGACTCAGGATCAGCAAATAAATCAGAGTCAGCGTTTAACTTCCGGGGCAGACACAGTTCAAGGGAGACACCTCAAGCGACAAATGGAATATCCGTCTGCGGCAATGTTAAAGATGAAGTCCTTTAAAACTCTTTACATTACTTTTCTGATAGGCGCTATGATTGGATTAATGCTCATAGGGATGACGGGAAAAATCGCTATTGAGTGGGTAGGTTTGTCCCAGGCCAGCGCAGCACTTCTGATGTCATTCTTCGCTGTGTTTAATGGTCTTGGCAGACCGGTCTTTGGCTGGTTGACTGACCGTGTGTCCTTTAGAAGAGCTGCGATATTGTCTTTTACTTCCATTGCATTCGCTTCTTTGCTCATGATTTTATCCAAAGGATCCAGTTCAGTTGCCTTTGGATTGGCGTTTTCAATCTTCTGGTTCAATCTGGGAGGATGGTTAGCTATTGCGCCTGCCTCAACACTATCCATGTTTGGGTCACTTCATTACAGCCAGAATTACGGGATCGTTTTTACGGCTTATGGGATTGGCGCAGTTGTTGGTGTCGTTGGTTCAGGAATCTTAGTGGACTGGTTCGGCGGTTATATCATGGTATTCTATCTTGTATTTGCCCTCTCCGCTATTGGCAGCTTAACAGTGAAGTTGGCCGGTTGTGTTCCAAACCAACACGGGACCGGAGTGGAAAAATGTGACGGATAGTCCTGGGGTTCAAGTCTTGGAAATAAATATGAGCTTGTTTTGTCCGGCCAATGTGGCCGGATTTTTTTTGCTTAGTCTAAAAAAGATATAATTAATTTTATTGACATATGTTAAAAACAGAGTAGAATTAAAGTCGATAATGACATATGCCCATAATCCTCGCGAAAGGAGCGCTTCAAATGTCCAGACCAAGAAAGTGGCGGCGCGTCTGCTGTCTGCCAGAGAGAAATCTTTTCGGACCGTTGACGCCAAATGAAGGCGAGCCGGAGCTTGTCTGCATGTCAGTTGAAGAGTACGAAACGATTCGGCTGATTGATCTGGAAGGTCTGATGCAGGAAGCGTGCGCGGAGAGAATGAACGTGGCCAGAACGACGGTTCAGCGAATTTATAACGAGGCTCGAAAGAAAATTGCGGAGTCGCTGGTTAACGGAAAGATCCTGAAAATTGAGGGCGGAGATTACAAACTTTGCGACGAGGAAGAGCCAATGTACGGGTGTGGCTGGTGCCGTCGTCAGTTTGCAGCTCAGCTTCAAGCCAAGATGAAAAGCGAGGGAGACGTGTGATCTATTCTCAGGAAGTGCTCAATCATTTTACCAGTCCTTGCAACGTTTATAAGATGGAGGATGCGGATGCTGTAGGGATCATAGGGGATCCGGATTGTGGAGATGCCTTGAAGATGTTTATTAAGGTGACAGATGACCGCATCGAGGAAATCAGTTATCTCGTCTATGGCTGCTGTGCGGCCATAGCGACTTCCAGCATGACTACGGCACTTGCAAAGGGGAAGACGCTGGATGAAGCGTTTTCAATCACTGAAGAGGATGTTGCATGCGCCCTGGGCGGACTCCCTGCCCACAAAATGCACTGCTCAAATCTCGGGGTCAGCGCGCTTCGGGAAGCTATTACAATTTATAGAACGAACCAAAAGCAAAAGTAATTAAATGGCGAGAATTGGAGGAATAAACATGAAAATTGCAATTCCGGTGGACGAGAACCATGCAGGCACAGCGGTCTGTGCATCCCTTGCCAGAGCACCTTATTACTTGATAATGGATACTGTATCCAATGAAATGACCTTTATTGAAAACACTGCAGCAGACAGTCAGGGCGGGGCAGGTGTCAAAGCGGCACAGCTCATAGCAGATCAAAAAATCGAAGCCCTTTTAACGCCCAGATGTGGCCAGAATGCCGCAGAGGTCCTGACCGCTGCTAAAATGGAAATCTACAAGACAGAGTACCCATCCGCAAAGGAAAACCTAATTGCCTTCAGCTCAGGCCTTCTGGCAGCACTCAATGAATTCCACGCAGGTTTCCACGGACACGGGGGGCATTAACATGAAAATCGCTGTGCTCAGCGGAAAAGGCGGCACGGGAAAAACCATGGTCTCCGTCAATCTGGCGACCGCTGCACAGCGTGCTGTTTACCTGGATTGTGACGTGGAAGAGCCTAACGGCCACCTCTACTTTAAGCCGGAAAACCTTACTGAAGAGCCTGTCAACGTTAAGATTCCAAAGATTGATCACGAAGCCTGCACGGGCTGTCGTCAGTGTGTCGATTTCTGCAAGTTTAATGCACTTGCGTACATAAACAAAAAAATTATGGTGTTTGATGATGTCTGCCACTCCTGTGGAGGCTGTGCTATCGTGTGTCCGGAAGGGGCGATTAGTGAGTGGGATAAGACCATCGGCATGCTCTTGAGCGGCACCTCAGAGTCGGTGGAGGTCCATTCGGGATTTTTGAAGCCAGGCCAGGCATCCGGGGTGCCCATCATCAAAGAGGTTCTCGCAAAAGCGCCTGGAGAGGGGACCCTGACCCTGATTGACTGTCCGCCGGGAAGCGCGTGTGTGGTCATGGAGAGCATCAAGGACGCGGACTATTGCTTGATGGTGGCTGAGCCGACCCTCTTTGGCGCTCACAATCTGGCCATGGTGTATGAGTTGGTGCGGCTGTTCGGAAAGCCTCATGGCGTGGTGCTGAATAAATGCCTGGAAGGCGCTCCCAATCCTTCGGAGACATTTTGTATCGAGCAAGGCATTCCGGTACTGGGAGAGATCCCATTCGATCTTGAGCTGGGTGCGATCAACTCAAACGGCGAAATTTTGGTGCGGGCTCAGGCCTACTTTGCGGCGCTTTTTTCAGAGCTGCTGCTCAAAGTGAAGGAGGCGGCTGCGCGTGAAACAGCTCCTGATTCTCAGCGGTAAGGGCGGCACCGGCAAGACGACTGTGGCCGGCGCCTTCGTGGCGCTTTCAAAAGCCAAGGCGTTTTCCGATTGTGACGTCGACGCCCCCAACCTCCACCTGATTCTGCAGCATTCAGATGAACAGCCGGTGTTGACGCCGTACTTCGGCCTCGACAAAGCGGTCATTGACACGGATACTTGCATAGACTGCGACCTCTGCCGAGAAAGCTGCCGCTTTGATGCCATAGAGAACCTGATGGAAAAAGGCGGCTATGTGGTGGATCCTTTTGCGTGCGAAGGCTGCAGTGTCTGTGAAGCGGTGTGTCCGGTTGGGGCCATTAAGATGCAGCCGGCGGTCGCGGGAGAACTAAAGCTCTACAAGGAAGGCGCGGTATTTTCTACAGCTCAGCTTAAAATGGGCAGCGGGACTTCCGGTAAATTGGTCTCAGAGGTTAAAAAGCAGCTAAAGCAAGAAGTGCAGCTTTTGCCTGAGGTGGTTGATCTCGCCATCATTGACGGCTCGCCGGGCATAGGGTGTCCGGTCATTGCGTCCATCAGCGGCGTGGATCTGGTATTGATTGTGGCGGAGCCTTCAGTCTCCGGCGTGAGCGATATGAAGCGAATCATTGAGACTGCCCGCCAGTTTCAGACGGAGGTCGTGGTCTGTGTCAACAAATATGATACCAACCGGGGTCAGACCCGGGAAATCGAAAAGCTGTGCGAAGAGCTGCAATTGCCATTCGCAGGGGTGATTCCCTTTGATGGCATGGTAGTTGAGGCCACCAATCAAGGTCAAAGTGTGGTGGCGTTTCCGTGTTCATCAGGGAAAGCCATCAAAGAGGTTTATGCCAAGGTGATGAAGCTATTGTTTGAAGGCGTCCCCAAGCAGGCCTCAAAATTTCACAATATACCCGTCGTGGATTAAAAGGACAAGGCAAATGGGAATTTGGACTTCGCAATATTACAGAATTATTACAGTGATCCGGTACTCAGTTGAACTCGGTGTCAGACACTCAGTTGAACCCGGTGTCAGACACTGAGTTGAACTCGGTGTCAGACACTGAGTTGAAGCCCAAACCTATCTGTGTTTCATAAATAAATCACAACTTTTAGGAGGAAATTAAATGAGCGAAGCTTGTCAACTGGACTGCGGTTCGTGCGGCGCCGACTGCGCGGACAGAACTAAGAACCAAACGGACTTCACAGAGCAGCCCCATCACCTGAGCAATATTAAAAAGGTGATAGGCGTGGTCAGCGGCAAGGGCGGCGTAGGCAAATCCCTTGTGACGTCACTTTTAGCAGTGACCATGAACCGTCGGGGCCACCATACGGCCATCCTCGACGCGGACATCACCGGTCCTTCCATCCCGAAATCCTTTGGCATAAAGAAAAAAGCGGTTGGAATGGATACGGGCATTCTGCCGGTCAAAAGTGTGACGGGCATTGACATCATGTCCATTAACCTGCTGCTGGAGAACGATACGGATCCGGTAGTTTGGCGCGGGCCAATCATCGCCGGCACGGTCAAACAATTCTGGACGGAGGTCATCTGGGAGGACGTGGACTATCTGTTCATAGATATGCCCCCAGGTACAGGCGACGTGCCGCTGACGGTCTTCCAGTCCATCAAAGTCGATGGCATTATCATTGTCACCTCACCGCAGGAGCTGGTGTCTATGATTGTTTCCAAAGCGGTCAAGATGGCTCAGATGATGAACGTCCCAATCTATGGCATAGTCGAAAACATGTCCTACTTTAAATGCACGGATTGCGACAAAGAACACAAGATCTTCGGGGAAAGCAATATTGAAAAGGTAGCAGAGTCCCATGGCATCAAAGTTCTCGCCAAACTGCCAATGGACACCAGAATTGCCGCATCCTGCGACGCTGGCATGATCGAACTGATTCATGAAAACTATTTGGAAGAAATTGCGCCGCTCCTCGAAGCCTAAGGGTATATAACAAGCGATAGCATAACGAACAACCAGACTATTCATGACCAACACCCTGCATAAGGAGGCTTAACCATGTCCTTTAGCCCTTCACTAGGCACCACGGTCACCAACACCCGCATGCGCACCGAGGCTCACACCTCTCCGTTTTCAGGCATGTGCGCCGTCTGCACCATGGATTGTCCCGGCAGCTGTGAAATTGGACTCTCCGCACTCAGGGGTCCGGAAGCCATTTATCCCTTCTCGGCAGATTCCAGTCAGTTCGCTTCGGAAAAGAATTATCCGTTGGACTTTTCCCACCTCAGCATCAACGGCCGCGTATTCGGCGCCAGGGGAACCACTGAGGATTCAGATGCCGCCACCTATGCGAAGGCTAGGGTGGAGACAAGCATGGGTAAAAAGCATCCTTTAAAGCTGAGGCTGCCGATTGTCTTACCCGCCATGGCAAAGCTCAACTGGCAGGATTACTTTGCCGGCGCGGCCATGGCCGGCGTGCTGGTGGTCATAGGCGAGGACGTGGTGGCCAAGGACAAGGGTCTGGTTCTCGAAAACGGCCGTGTTAAGGCGGCACCGCTGATCGCGGACATGGTCGGAGCCTTCCGGAAGTACGAACGCGGCTATGGGGACATTGTCCTTCAGGCGAATGAAGACGACGAGCGCCTCGGGGTCCTGGACTACGCACTGCAGCACCTCGGTGTCAAGTCAGTGGAGCTCAAGTTTGGCCAGGCGGCCAAGGGCATTCAGGGGCTGGGACTGCAGCGGACGCTGGAAGACGCGCTCAGGCTGAAAAACATGGGCTACCTCGTGTTTCCGGATCCAACGGATCCTGAGGTGGCTGCCCGTTTCAAAGAGGGCAAAGGACCGGTATTTGAAAAGGCGGGCAGGCTGCCAATGTGGGACGAGGTTTCGCTGAAAAAGCGCATTGCCGAGCTTAGGGCTCTGGGCGCGGAGCGGATCTGTTTTAAAACCGGTCCCTTCGATCCGGAGGACCTGGTGCGAATCCTGAAGATCGCTTCTGAGGAAGAGGTGGACCTGGTGACCCTGGACGGGGCAGGCGGCGGCACGGGCAACAGTCCGGTGAAGATGATGAATGAATGGGGCATCCCGACGGTAGTACTTGAGAGTCAGGTTTATGAGATTCTCAAGACTATGGCGGAGAAGGGCTATGACCTGCCTCAGGTAGCTATTGCCGGTGGATTTTCCATGGAGGATCACGTGTTCAAGGGATTGGCCCTTGGCGCGCCTTATGTCAGCCTGGTGGGCATAGGCCGGGCAGCTATGGCGGCTGCCATGACGGGCAAGAAGCTTGGCGAATTGCTGGCGGAGGACAAGCTGCCTCAGGATCTCAAGCGTTTTGGAAGCACGGCTGAAGAACTCTTTAGTGAGGTTAAGCCGCTGCGCGCCCTTTACGGGGACAAGGTTGACGCCATGAGCATGGGGGCCATTGGACTTTATTCTTACCTGGAGCGGATTTCTGCCGGGATCAGGCAGTTGATGGCACTGAATCGCAAATTTGATCTCAACAGCGTGGACCGACGGGACCTGGTGCCGCTGACGGCGCTGGCGAAAGAGGTGACTGGCCTCGAGGGGTATTCAGACCTCTTGCGGGGTGCGCTCGGGAAACTTTAAAAGGAATTATGCTCCTGATGGTCTCTTGACAGGCAATGTGGCGTTGGGTGACCATCGGCAAAAAAATTGGAAGGTGGAGGCGTTTTATGAAAATTGCAGTCGCAAGTGATAATGGTATGGTGGCAGGACATTTTGGCCATTGCGAAAATTTCAATGTGTTTCATGTCGAAGGCGAACAAGTGGTCAATCACGAGGTGGTGGCCAATCCAGGGCATAAGCCGGGGTTCCTGCCGAATTTCCTGAACGACCTTGGCGTCAACGTCATCATTGCCGGCGGTATGGGCGGCGGCGCGGTTCAGATTTTCAATGAAAAAGGAATCGAGGTGGTCGTTGGGGTTCGTAATTCCGCTAAGGAAGCGGCTGAACTCTATCTGAAGGGAGAGCTCGAATCCACGGGCTCCATCTGCCACGAACACCAGCACGCCCATGACCATGGCGAACATGGGAATTGCGGACACTAAGGGATTTTGAAAACCGGGGACGCGGACGGATCTCAACTTGGGGACGCGGACGGTAATGAAATTTCAATAGATATGTCTGTTTCTGTTTATTATTCTTTAAAAAAAGTCTCGGTTATTAAGAAGTCTGCTGACATCTATTCGCATTTCCGAAAGCGAGGTGTGTCATGAAAACACCTGAATATGTTTATGGGCCGGTCCCTTCGAGAAGGCTTGGGTTGTCGCTGGGTGTCAGCCCTATTCCAAAGAAAACATGCAATTACTCATGTGTTTACTGCCAGTTGGGCCGGACGGACCACATGACAAACGCGAGGCAGAATTTCTTCCCGGTGGAGGTCATGTTGGACGAGGCGAAGGCTGTAATTGAAAGTGGGACTGTGTTTGACGTCATCACCATTGTGGGTGAGGGAGAGCCAACACTTTATTCGGATTTGGATAACTTGATACGCGGGCTGAAGCAAATGAGCGATAAGCCGGTTGCGGTGATTACCAATGGTGCGCTGCTATATGATGAGGTCGTCCAAGAGGCACTTATGAAAGCAGATCTGGTCTTGCCGACACTGGATGCGTCAAATGAATCCATGTTTAAGAGGATCAACCGGCCTCACGGATCTTTGATCTTCGATCAGGTGATCGAGGGGCTTCACGAGTTTTCTCAAATTTATCAAGGTCAGCTTTGGATTGAGATCATGCTGGTTAAAGGGATCAATGATGATGAAACTGCCCTGTCAGGGTTTAAGTCCTTGCTCGAGACACTGCGTTATGACCGGCTCTACATCAACACCGTGGTGCGCCCGCCGGCTGAGCCGGAGGTGGAGGCAGTTGACCCCGAGGTTATGCAGCGAGCAGTCGACGTTTTGGGCGGGATGCCAATCGACCTGCTGGAATCAGAAGGATTTCACAGCGACATTGAAGACGATCTCGAGGCCGTGCTGAGCATCATCAGGCGTCATCCTATGAATCAGTTTGAGATTGAGGCATTCCTGGAGCGGCGCGGCTGCGGAGAAGTGAAAGATATCCTGAACGCATTGCGGCGGGATTCCCTGGTGGCGCTGGTTCCATATAAAGGTTATGAGACTTTCAGGATGAAATGAAAATTTAAGCCCCCTTCAAGCCTCCTTTGTTCGAGTCATGGTGAAGAGCCTCGTGACTGCAATAAAGGGGGCTTTTATGATGCGCGTTTCACAAATCAGCAATCTTGCTATGGGAAAGGCATTAGGTGTATAATTAACATAATAAAGTTCATAAAGTTCATATTGTAAATTATGTAAATAAAATTTCTGCTTCTCACCTCAAGGGTCAGAATAGACATCTATAATTTATCAATGAAAGCGAGGTCATCTTATGAGCGCCAATGTGACGAACACAACCGATCCGCACCTTAGTGCAGGCAGTCTGTACAAACCTGCAGATGTGACCCTTCTTACTCTGGAGCTGATGGCACAGATCGACTTCATCCTCGAGTCCTACGCCATGGATCCGACACGCCTCGTCGGCATGCTGCTGGAGATCCAGGATGTGACCCCCAAACAGTACCTGCCAAAGGAAATTGCGGTCTATGTCGGTGACAAGCTCGACCTGCCCCTCAGCAGGGTTTACGATGTGATCTCTTTTTACGAAGCGCTCTCGGATGTGCCGCGGGCGGACATAGTCATTCAGTTTTGTGACAGCGTCGTGTGTAAGGTGACGGGAAGCCACAAGCTAAAAGTGGCTTTGGAAGGGATTTTAGGCATAAAGGCTGGGGAGTCAACAAAGGACGGGAAGTACCATCTTGAGTCAGCGCCTTGCTTTGGGGCTTGCGACATTTCCCCGGCGATCCGGATCAACGGCGTTGTGTACGGGCCGCTGAAGACGGAAGAGGCCGTCAGGGACGTTCTGGCTCGCTTTGAAAAAGGGGGGAGCCTGCATGGATAACACGGTCAGCTTTATCACGAAACATTTCGATAAGTACGATCCGGACAATCTTGCCAGTTTTCAAGCCATTGGCGGGTTTAACGGCTTGAAGCACGCACTGGGTCTGACCCCGGCGGCGCTCATTCAAATCATTACAGATTCCGGCATTCAGGGCCGGGGCGGTGCAGCTTACAGCACCGGGTTAAAGTGGAAGCAAGCCGCCGCGGTGCCCGGTGAAGACAAGGTTGTCATCTGCAACGCGGATGAGGGGGAGCCCTGCACCTTCAAGGACAGGACGCTGATGGAAAAGGATCCGTTCAGGCTTCTTGAGGGCATGGCGATCGCGGGATACGCGGTCGGTGCAAAGCATGGCTACATCTACCTCAGGGAGGAATACCGACACCTGAGGCCAAGGCTACAAAACGCCATAGATCAGGCAAGAGCTGGCCGATGGTTAGGCAATCACATCCAAGACACAAACTTCAACTTCGACATAACGCTCTATTCCGGTGCCGGTGCTTACGTCTGCGGCGAAGGCTCCACCCTCATTGAATCCATGGAGGGAAAAAGCGGAAGACCCCGCATCAAGCCGCCTTTCATCAAAGAATGCGGCCTATTTCAAAAACCAACCTTGGTCAACAACGTGGAAACGCTGGCGGCGGCCGCAGCGATCATGGATTATGGTGCGGACGCTTTCAAAGCATTTGGCACCGAGAAATCGCCGGGAACAAAGCTGATCTCGCTGGCAGGCAATGTAAGGCGCCCCGGCGCTTATGAGATCCCTTTTGGGATGACGCTGAGGGCGATAATAGAGACCATCGGCGGAGGTCTTGAAGAAGGACGGACGCTCAGATTGCTGCAGTTGGGCGGGGCTTCGGGGAGCATCGCGCCTGCCTCGTTTCTGGACACGCCGTACACCTACGAAGACCTTGCCAAGGCCGGGCTGGATGTAGGTTCCGGCGGCATATTGGTCGTGGACGACCGCACCAGTGTTATTGAATTCCTTGAGTCCATCCAGAATTTTTTCATTCACGAAAGCTGCGGCAAATGTACACCGTGCCGGGAAGGGAACCGGCAGATCGGACGGATTGTTGCCCGCTACGCAGCTGGTACACCAAGACCGGATGACCTCGAAACTGCCAGGCGATTCGCGGAGATCATGTCGAGCTGTTCATTCTGCGGATTGGGGGAAACGGCTCAAAGCGCACTGCTGTCGGCGATGCGACATTTTCCTGAAGCTTTTAAGCTGGGCGCGTTCGTCGAGGGGCTTGAGGCTGGGGCTGGCGCGAAGGCAAATGCCACTGCTGCTGGGGTGGCTGCTCGCGAAACCATCGGCAAACACAGCTTTGAGGGCGAAAGGGGGGAGCGGGTATGAAGGACATTCAACTGACCATTGACCACAAGACGATTCGAGTGCCGGAGGGGACGACGGTGCTGGAGGCGGCAAAGAAGGTCGCGGTCAACATTCCGCACCTCTGTTATCATCCGGATCAGGAGATCAAGGCCAACTGCAGGATCTGCGTCGTTGAGGTCAAGGGCAGCCGAAAGCTGTCTGCCGCCTGCTCGACCCGGGTTTGGGAAGGCATGGAGGTACTGACCAACACAAGGAAAGTCAGGGACATGCAGCGCGGGATCCTGGAGCTGATGCTGGCGAACCACAACCAGGACTGCCTGAAATGCCACCGCAACGGGAACTGCGAGCTGCAGGATCTCTGTGAGCGGTTCAATATTTCGCGGACCCATCTGGAGGACGCGGTCGACGCGCTGCCTCTGGACAATTCCAATCCGTCCATTGTCAGGGATTCCAGCAAGTGCATCAAATGCGGGCGCTGCGTGGAAGCCTGCCAGAACGTTCAGGAGGTTCACGTCCTGACCCATTCCCATAGATCCACCCGGTTCAACATAGCGCCGGCCTACGAAATGCCGCTGGAGGACACCCTCTGCGTCTTCTGCGGCCAGTGCGCGGCGGTGTGTCCGACCGGCGCCATAGTGGAAAAGGATGACACGGACCTGGTCTGGGAGGCCATTGAGGATCCTTCGAAGCACGTCATTGTCCAGGTTGCGCCTGCGGTACGCGTAGCCCTGGGAGACGCCTTTGGCCTGCCGAAGGGCGAAATTGTCACGGGTAAGACCGTGGCGGCGCTGAGGCGGCTGGGTTTTGATCAAGTCTTCGATACCAATTTCACCGCGGACCTCACGATTATGGAGGAGTCCCATGAGCTGCTGTCTAGGCTGGCCCAACTTTCCAAAGGAGAAAAGCCCGTTTTGCCGATGGTCACTTCATGTTCTCCCGGATGGATCAATTACATCGAAGGTGTTTTCGACGATCTGCTGGAGCATCTGTCCACCTGCAAATCGCCCCAGCAGATGTTTGGGGCGCTGTCGAAGACTTATTATGCGGAGCTGAAGGGGCTGGCGCCATCGGAGATTTTCACGGTGTCTGTGATGCCTTGTACAGCGAAAAAATATGAGGCGGCCAGGCCTGAAATGGCTTCAGGCGGGGTACGGGAAGTGGACGCGGTTCTCACGACCCGTGAGCTGGCACGCATGATTGGCTCCGCCGGCATTGAGTTTGCTGAGATCGAGGAGGAAACCTTCGACACGCCGTTTGGCATTGGCTCCGGCGCCGGCGCGATTTTCGGCGCCACCGGGGGCGTGACGGAGGCCGCGCTTCGCACGGCTTATGAAGTCGTGACCGGGAAGGAACTCATGAACCTTGAGTTCCAAGAGGTCAGAGGCCTTGAGGGAATCAAGGAAGCGCAGGTCCCGCTTGGGGAAGAGGTTGTCCTCAGGGTGGCCGTCGCCAATGGTCTTTCCAACGCCAAGACGCTGATGACGCAGATTCGTCTGGGTCAGTCGCCTTATCACTTTATCGAGATTATGGCCTGTCCGGGCGGTTGCCTGGGCGGCGGCGGGCAGCCAATCCGCTCGACCAATGATGTCAGGGAGAAGCGCATGGACGCCCTTTACAAGATTGATGAAGAGCTGCCAATCCGCAAGTCCCACAAGAATCCGGATGTCCTGAGACTTTATGAAACCTGGCTGGGAGAGCCCCTCGGCCATAAGTCCCACGAGCTGCTTCACACCCATTACCACAGCAGGGGGAAGTAGGGGAAATTCACAGGTTGGGGGCTGGGATAATAATGTATTTGTAACATGGGGACAAAAGTTCCGGAATAATTTTTACGAATGAACAGAAGCAGCCCGAACTCTAACAGGGCTGCTTTTTCTTCCGATGCTTGTGGGTATAAATGAAAAGTCTCAGACTTATGGTGCCGTGCGAGGAGGAAAAAAGTTGAAAGCGAACAGGACAAATCAAGCAGCACAAGCAACTCAGGAGGTTGAGGCGTTCTTTTCTGAAGATCCATGCGTCATTCCCCTCTATCGGGCACTGGAGCCCATCCTTTATGATTTGGGTGATGTGACGCGCAAGGTTCAAAAGACCCAAATCTCATTTTCCTCAGGCAAGGGCTTTGCTTATGTCTGGCTGCCGATTCACAAAGTCAAGGGCCGCCCGGAGCATTATATTGTCCTGAGTTTCAGTCAGCCTCAGCGGATTGTGAGCCCGCGAATCGTTGAAACTGCAGAGCCTTACCCCGGCCGATGGATGCATCACCTCATCCTCTCCACTCAGGAAGACCTGGATGAAGAACTCCTGGGTTGGCTGAGGGAAGCTTATAATTTTGGCAGGCGTTAACTCATGTGAGCCCCTCTTCAGTCACGGTAGATCAAGGACTGCAGCTTGCATTCAACTTGACAACTCGATTTTTTGTCCATATAATTAACAATGTTAATATTACATACTGTTGTTTACTTCAAGTTCGAATTTTCGAACGGCATTGTAAATAATTGCCCGTGGAGGAGATGAAATCACTTGCATCCTGAGGAACGACAAGAAATTAAGAAGCAGCGTATGAAGAACTACTTCCTGGAAGCCGCAATTGCAGCTGTAAAAAATGAGGGTGCTGATCACCTGACAGTTCGAAAAGTCGCTGACGCGGCGGGTTATTCCTATGCGACAATCTACAATTATTTCAAAGATCTGAATGCGTTGTTGTGGGAGACGCGGCAGCTCATGATTCAGGAGCTCATTGAAGCCGTTAAGTCAAAGATGTCTGCGCCGGTTAAAGATAAAGAAGATATCAAGAAAGTGTTCAAACACTATATGGGTTATTTCTTTGAACATCCTGAAGTCTTCAGATTTTTTTATTTTTATCCTTTGGCCAAACCTGAAGTTGAATCTCATGACGCTTCGGAAGATCAAAACAATGATCCGGATTTTACATCTATGTGGTCGGAAACCTTTGGCGCTTTTGTTGAAAATGGCATACTGAGGCCGGAAGACATTGAGGTAGTCGCAAAACTGATGATTTATTCTGTACAGGGTCTGCTGACCTTACGCTTTTCAAGCGCTGGGGATATGACCGAAGATCAGGCTTATCAAGATTTGGAGAAAATTGTGGATCATTTGTTGTAAAGGAGAGGGATTGAGTGTCAAAAAAGAAAAAACTGCTTATGTGGATTTTGATTGTGCTTGTTTTGATTTTCCTGGCTGCGCAGGTGGCTATGAAAAAAATTGAGAGCAATTTAAGTGCGCTCATGGCGCTGGAGATGGCAGAGATCGATTTGGATCAGACAGAGGATGGCGTCTATACAGGAAGCTATTCTGCCGTTCCGGTGGAAGCCGAAGTTCAAGTTGAGCTTGAAAATCATAGAATTGTTTCTATTGAGTTGATTGAACACAAACACGGCCAAGGGGCAAATGCCGAAATTTTGCCGGAGATTGTCGTACAGGCTCAGACCCTCAACGTCGACTTGGTAGCGGGCGCTACCTACAGCAGCAAGGTGATTTTGAAGGCAATCGAAGACGCGCTGCTTCAAGCGGCTGAGAAGTAAACAGCAAATTGCAGTGAATTGTGTGAAGCTCTGGCACCAGGTTGAACTCGGTGTCAGACACCGAACTGAACTCGGTGTCAGACACCGAACTGAACTCAGGGACAGAGTCAATTTTCTGCAATTTCCATGTTGTCACCACGCCTTAACTACCTTTTTCAGCATGAATATGGTAAACTTTGAAAAGTAAACTTTCCACCTAAACACAAGCGCTTGAGAAATGGGGTTATGGCGTTATGAATACCGTATTATTCGATTTGGACGGGACTTTGCTTCCCTTGGATCAGGATCAATTTCTGGAAACTTATTTTGGATTAATGGGTAAGATGATGGCATCCAGGGGCATAGAGCCCAAACCGCTATTCAAAGCGATCTGGACCGGAACGGAAGCCATGGTCAGAAACGACGGTCTCATGACCAATGAGGAAAAGTTCTGGCGTGTGTTCGACAATGTCTACGAGGGTGATGCCAAAGCCCTAAGACCTCTTCTTGAAGAATTCTATATGACGGAATTCGATAAAGCCAAAGCAGTCGCCAGTCAAAATCCTTTGGCCCGCGAATGCGTAGACCTTCTAAAAGGAAAAGGCTATACCCTGGCTCTGACAACCAATCCACTTTTTCCTGCCATAGCAACGCATTTTAGAATTCAGTGGGCGGGCTTAAAACCTGAGGACTTTTCGCTGGTGACCACCTACGAGAATTGCAGCCACTGTAAGCCAAACCTGGATTATTACAGAGACGTCTTAAAAGCCCTTAAAAAGGAACCGCAGGATTGCCTGATGGTTGGGAATGATGCCAAGGAAGACCTGTGCGTTGCGGATCTCGGTATGGACACTTTTCTGTTGACAGATCACCTGATTCACAAAGGGGGGGAAGATCTTTCCCATCACAGACAGGGCAACTTCGAAACTTTCAAGACATGGATTGAAGAATTGCCGGATTTGGCCATGAAATCGACACGGTAAGTTGAACGACACTTCAATTAAAAAGGCGTCAGGAAAATGGTTTGATGGAAACCGTTTTCCTGACGCCTTACCTTTTAATCCCTGTAATCCCTACTGGGCGTTTCTATTCCCAAGTTCCGGCAAAATCCGGATCAACTCAGGGACGATTTTATGGACATCCCCAACAATGCTCAGATCCGCTGCGTCAAAAATAGGCGCGCCTTCATCCTTGTTGATGGCCACGATAAACTCAGATTCCTCCATGCCTGCAAGGTGCTGAATAGCACCTGAAATTCCACAGGCAATGTACAGGTCAGGACGCACCGTCTTTCCGGTCTGACCGACCTGGTGATTTCGATCGATCCATCCGGCATCCACCGCAGCCCTTGAAGCAGATACAGTGCCGCCCAGTTTGTCCGCGAGAGACTCCAGAATCGGGAACGCTTCCGGAGAGCCAATGCCGCGGCCGCCGGAGATCAGGATCGTCGCATCTTCAATATTGACCTTTTTCTTGCTCGCCTTAACGACCTCCAGCACCTCCACGTGCTGATCCTCCGGTGAGAAAGCGACCTCAAAGTTGCTGCAGACCCCCATTCGCCCAATCACCGGCTCCGCCATCTGCATGACGCCGGGCCGCACCGTCGACATTTGCGGACGGTGGTTCGGACAAATGATTGTCGCCATGATGTTGCCGCCAAACGCCGGCCGGGTCATCAGGAGATTTCGGTTTTCAAGGTCGACTTCCAGCTTCGTGCAGTCCGCGGTGAGGCCTGTATCCAACCGCGAAGAAACCCTGGGTGCCAGGTCTCTGCCGATGGTCGTCGCCCCAAACAGAACAATTTCGGGCTTATGGGTACGAATGACTTCCGTGAGCCCTTTCGTATAAGGCTCCGTGGTGTAAGGTTCCAGGATGGGGTGCTCGACGAGGATGACCTCATCGCAGCCCAGTTCGATGAGCGAATGAACAGGGTGGGTCAGACCCGCTGTGAGAACGGCGGCTTTTAGGCGGACTCCGAGCTCATCGGCAATCTCCCTGCCTTTGGAAATGAGTTCGAGGGACACCTTTTGGACGTGGCCTTCACGCTGTTCGACAAAGACCATGACATCAGAATAATTTTGGATTTCCATGCTATACCTCCTGATCGAATCAGCGTTATTCTACGATAAAGCGTTCTTTGAGGGCGTCCAGAATGAGCCTGGCTGCTGCGTCCGGCTCAGTGTTGAATTTCTTGCCCGGAGCCTTCGGCGCCTTGGTGAAGGACTTTCTGACCTTGGTTGGTGAGCCCTTGAGACCGGCGTGGTCCGGATTCATGTCCAGGTGGTCCAGGGTCCATGTTTCGACTTGCTTTTCATTATAAGCGGCCATAATGCCCCCAACGGACATGTAGCGCGGCGTGTTCATTTCTGCCAAGGTCGTGATCAGGCAAGGGAATTTGACGCGGATGCGGTGATAGCCTTCCTCGAAAATGCGCTTGACGATGATGGAAGATTGGCCCGCTTCGACCTCGAGGTCCTCCACATAGCTGACCTGAGGAATGTTAAGTTTTTCCGCAATTTGCGGACCGACTTGTGCCGTGTCGCCATCGATGGCCTGGCGTCCGGCGATGATGAGATCATAATCCATCTTGCGGATGGCACTGGCGAGAGTCAGGGAGGTCGCCCAGGTATCTGCGCCGGCGAATCGGCGGTCCGTCAGGAGAATAGCGCGGTCCGCGCCCATAGCCAGGGCTTCGCGGAGAGCCTTGTCGGCTTGCGGTGGGCCCATGGTGAGGACGGTGACGTGAGCGCCAAACTGATCTTTAAGACAAAGCGCGGCTTCGAGACCGGCTTTGTCGTCGTGGTTGATGATAGACGGAATACCGTCACGAATCAGCGTCCCGGTGACGGGATCAAGCTTGACCTCATTGGTATCCGGAACTTGTTTCATGCATACGATTATTTTCATGGAAGGGCCTCCTATTTCAGCATTGCGCTCGAAATGACCATTTTCTGGACCTCCGAGGTGCCTTCGTAGATTTCAGTGATCTTCGCGTCGCGCATCATGCGCTCTATGCCGTATTCCCGGGTGTAGCCATAACCGCCGTGCAGCTGGACCGCTTTGGTGGTGACTTCCATGGCGACTTCTGAAGCATACAGTTTGGCCATAGCGGCTTCAGTGGCATAAGACGCGCCCGCTTCTTTCAAGGTGGCGGCGCGGTAGACCAGGAGCCGGGCGGCGTCGACTTTCGTCTGCATGCCGGCGAGCTCGAACTGGGTGTTTTGGAAGGCTGAAATTGGTCTGTTGAACTGCTTGCGTTCTTTCACATATTTGACAGTCTCGTCAATGGCGCCTTGAGCAATGCCAAGGGCTTGGGCAGCGATGCCTATACGGCCGCCATCCAGCGTCTTCATGGCAATTTTGAAACCCTGGCCTTCTTTGCCGAGTAAATTCTCTTTTGGCACAATGCAGTTTTCGAAGATGAGCTCGCAGGTAGAGGAACCGCGGATGCCCATCTTTTTCTCTTTTTTACCGATGCTGAAGCCCGGGAAACCACGCTCCACAATGAAGGCTGAGATCCCTCTGGTGCCGGCGGCTTTGTCCGTCATGGCCATGACAATATAGGTATCCGCATGTCCGGCGTTTGTGATGAAGATTTTGCTGCCGTTCAGGACGTAGTGGTCACCCTGGAGAACCGCTTTGGTCTGCTGTGCGCTGGCATCTGTGCCGGCGTTGGCTTCAGTGAGACCAAAGGCGCCAATTTTCTCTCCTCTTGCGAGAGGTGGAAGGTACTTTTGCTTCTGCGCTTCGGTGCCGAACTCATAAATAGGCGCTGCGCAGAGACTTGTATGGGCGCTGACTATAACGCCGGTGGTGCCGCAGGCTTTTGAGAGCTCTTCGACGGCCATGGCATAAGCCAGGTTTCCCGCGCCGCTGCCGCCGAATTCCTTCGGAAAAGGGATCCCCATGAAGCCGTAGCGCGCGAGTTTCTCGACGGTTTCAACCGGAAAACGCTCTTCCTCGTCGATTTCCTCTGCGAGAGGTTTGACTTCCTGAACTGTGAAGCTGCGATACAGTTCGCGAAGCATTTCGTGTTCTTTTGACAAAGAGAAGTTCATAACAACCTCCTAAAGTTGTTAATAGATTCACAAAAAGTATCAAAAAAATTTCAATCATTTTTGTAAAACCTACTAACGGATTGGTATTCCAACGCCATTATATAATAATTGAAGCGCTAATTGAAGGGGATTGAAAGCGGATCAACACTTCTTGACAGGCGGTGATTAAAGATCATTTAATTTGAGTTTTTTTGATTCTAATTTAACAAAGAGTGGTTTCGCCTTATGGAATTATGACAAAGGGAATTTTTTGTTTTGTAGTTTTTTTTGGTGACGCGGACAACTTCAGAGTTGGTGACGCGGACAACTTTAAAGTTGGTGACGCAGACAACTTTAGAGTTGGTGACGCGGACAACTTTGAAATCAGTGCCAGAGCTTGCGAGAATGGTTCTCATCCATAAATTCAACAAAATTTCAGCGAAGCCTTATTAAAACCCCAAAAACTATCATATAATAAGGGCTGTGGGAGATTTCTCAACAAGACGTCAATGAGACTGTCATCTCAAAGATTGGAGGGTATGGGCTTGAAGAGGTTATGCATAGTTCTCGTGCTTATTATATTTATTCTCATAACCCCCGGGACCAGATCAGATGCAGCGCTGTCCGCAGATGATAATGCCTCAGACAGAATCAGAATAGCCTTCGATCCCAGTCTGCCGCCTTATCAATTTTTCGAAGAGGGGGTCTACAAAGGCTTCAATCTCGACTTAATCCAGACTCTGTCTGAGAATGCCGAACTCAAGATCGACCTGATTCCAATGCCCTATAACGAAAGCGTTGAAAGATTTAAACTAAAAGAAATTGACGGAATCCTGGGGATCCGCTACTCCAGCCAATTTGAAGAGCAAATGGAGTTCAGTGATAGCCTTGTCAATTCAACCATATCCATTATTGCCCTGGACGAAAAAATTGAGCAATACAAGACCGCACTCGGCATCGAGCCAGTGCTGATCGCTGTGGAACGAGATTCAGTGGAGTTTGAATTTGTCAAAAACGTCAAGAAGGCCAATTTCAACCAAGCCTTCAGCCAGCAGGCCGTCTTTGAGCTTCTGATCATGAATCGAGCAGACATGATGATTGGCGTGCGCCATGTCGCTGAGTACATGCTGGACAAATACAACATTGAGCACCTGTATACCATCAGCAACAGCTTTGAAACGCCGGTGGACTTTTATTTAGGAATGGATGCCTCCAAGAGAAGCGTCCTGCAAAAACTCAACGCTTCACTGAGGGATCTCAAACTGAGCGGCGCCTATGAAGAAATTTATAATGCCTGGATTAATGACAAAGCAATCGAAAACCAGAGACGCATTGAAAGAAACCTATTGATTATGGCCCTGCTCATAGTCTCAGTGTTCTTTATCGCTGCCGCAGCCGGTTATATCAGCATCCAACTCAAAAGAAAAGTCAATGACAAAACCCGCGAACTCAGCAGCGCCAACGAGGCGCTTGAGCGCAAGATCATCGAAATCCGAAACGCCACCGAATTGAAAGACCTTATGTTTGAGAGCAGCCCCCGCAGCATCACTATTGTGGACAGGGACGGCCGCATATCGACAATGAATGAGCCCGCATTGGCGCTCTGCGGCCTGAGCCAGATTCCCGTAGGAGAGAAGGTCTTCACCCTGACGCCCTTCGACAAAATGCTCGAAGGCAACCTGGAAAACGTCCTGAACGAAGGCGAAAGCCTGATGGGCAAGGAAATGGACTATTCCGCCGCAGGCAGACGCTGGGCACTGCGCTATTTCATCTATCCGCTGAAGGATGATGAGCAGCAGCTGCGCGGCGCGATCCTCACCATCGAGGATTACACCCAGGAAAAAATCCTTCGCGAGCAGATTGCCGAAGAAGAGAAAAACAGAGCGCTGATCCAGATGATTTCAGGCATTGCCCACGAGATCCGAAACCCGTTGACGTCCATAAAGGCCTACGTCGATCTGCTGCCCAGAAAAAAGGACAACGAAGCGTTCCAGAAGCAGCTCGTCCAGGTGGTCCCCAATGAAGTGGAGCGCGTCAGCAGGCTGATCGAAAACCTGATCGACTACGTCAGGCCAAAAAGTCGCAACCCGCAGCGCGTCCAGGTCCACGAGCTCCTGGAATCCTGCATGCTCCTGTTTCGTCATACGGCGACGAGCAAGGGGATCGATTTCGACATGAGCGCGGACGCAAACCTCTATATTCACGTGGACAAGGACCAGATCAAGCAAGTGATCATCAACCTGCTCCTCAACGCTATTGACGCCATTAACGAGAAGCGTGAAAAAACTCAGGCGGCCGATGGTCACTGGATCCGACTCCACGCCACAAACGGCGTCGGTCACGTAAAAATCTCAATCGAGGATAACGGCATTGGCATGTCACCTGATGAACTGGAAAACGTTTACGAACTCTTCTATACGACAAAGACAAAAGGCAGCGGCATTGGACTTCCACTCTCGAAACAGATTATCGAAGACAATCGGGGCACCATTCAGATTGTGAGCACAAAACATGTGGGAACCACCATAGCGCTTGAATTTGGGAGTGATGCGAGTTGAAAGAGAAGATCCTGATCATTGATGACGAAGCGGACATCTGCTCATCGCTGTGTTTCTTATTGGAGGACAAGTATGAAGTCAAATCCACTGTAAACCCTGCCCTCGGTCTCTCGATGATTCAGCGGGAGAGCTTTCATGTGGTCCTGCTGGACCTGAAAATTGGCTTGGTTGACGGGATTGACGTCCTGAACGAGATCAAAAAAATTGACGCATCCATTCAGGTCATTATTATGACGGCCTTCGGTTCGATTGTCTCTTCGGTGGATGCCATCAAAAAAGGCGCCTTTACCTATCTGACCAAGCCGCTCAATTTGGATGTGCTGGAGGAATCCGTTGTTCAGGCCCTTGAGTTTCGCAAATCACGAGAGACTGTCGATTATGGCGGAGCGCCGGATGCTCGGTTTGTGTATCAGGGAATCATCGGCCAAAGTTCTGCCATGAAGAGAGTATTTGAACTGATCGATAAACTGAAGGACGTGGACTCCAGCGTGGTGATCAGCGGAGAAAGCGGTACGGGCAAGGAGCTAGTGGCGAAAGCCATCCATGACGCCGGGAAGCGCCGGCAGGGCAACTTTGTGGAAATCAACTGCGCCGCGATTCCTGAGACGCTGCTGGAAGAGGAGCTTTTTGGACACAAAAAAGGTACCTTTACGGGCGCGGTGGCTGATAAAACGGGAAAATTCGAATACGCCAACCAAGGTACAATTTTTTTGGACGAAATAGGCGACATGCCGTTCTCTTTACAGGCCAAACTGTTGCGCGTGCTTCAGCAGAAGGAATACACGCCACTGGGCGGGCATCAGAAGGTAAAATTAAACATTCGGGTCATTGCAGCGACACATCAGGACCTCAAGAAAATGGTGGAATCCGGCAGGTTCAGGCAGGACCTGTATTTCAGGCTGAATGTCATTGAGATCAACCTGCCGCCCCTCAGGGAACGAAGACAGGATCTGCCGCTGCTATTCCGGCATTTCCTGAGACAGTACAATTCGGAAATGGGGAAGACGGTCAGGGGATTTTCCAAGGAGGCCGAAACCTGCCTGTTGAATTATGATTATCCCGGAAACGTCAGGGAACTGTCCAATATCATTGAATGCGCTGTCCTGCTGGCCAGAGAAGAGGTCATAGAGGTGGAAAATCTGCCGATTGAAGTCAGATCCAACAAACTCGACGTCACAGACACCCTGGACCTGGCGCTCGGAGCGCGTCTGGGCACAGAAAGCCTGGTGGGGCTGACGCTCCAGGAAGCGGAACGAAAACTGATCAGCGCGGCACTTGTTTTAAACAAAGGGCATAAAAAAGCAACTGCAGCGATGCTCGGGATCAGTGAACGCGGACTCAGAAATAAAATCAATGATTATGGATTGAACGATAAAGAATGATTCTTAGCCGTTGAAAGAGCGGCAAAAAATACCATGCGGCATTTTTTGCCGCTTTTTTTGATGGCTTTTAGTGCAATTATTGCCTTATTCATAAGCTTCATAAGATTCTTTTAAACTTGACATTGCTTTGAAATCATTGAAAGTATTGCAGGGCAAGGATTCTGGAAAAAATAGTGAAGAATTGATTTTATTATTTTGAACGCAAGCACTTGGCATGACACTTGCGAATTAAGAGTGCATCAAGAAAATTGGGAGGCGTATTGAATGTCAATGAAAAAATGGTCTTTGATCTTATCCCTTGTTCTTCTTTCTGCTTCACTCCTGGCTGGATGCAGCGGCAACGAGGCTGCAGCTCCGGCGACAACAGAGCAGCCTGCTGCCGAAACCACTGAACTCGACCGCAGTCAATATTTCGTCACAGTTGCGACTGGCCCAACCAGCGGATTGTATTATCCAATTGGCGGCGCGTTTTCAAGCGTCTTCCAAAACAAGCTGGAGTACAAGTCCTCTGTACAGTCCACTGGGGCATCGGTTGAAAATATTAACTTAATATTGACCGGCGGCGCAGAGCTCGCGATTACTATGTCAGACTCTGTAGCCCAAGCCTATGGCGCGTTTGGCGCTTTTGAAGGCAAGCCTGCCGCGGAAGACCTCAGATGCCTGATGGGACTTTATCCAAACTACGTTCAGCTGATCACAACCGATAAGACCGGTATTACGAAGTTCGAAGACCTGAAAGGAAAGCGTGTCGGTGTTGGCGCGCCAAACTCAGGCGTTGAACTCAACGCAAGAATGATGTATGAAGCTCATGGCATGACTTATGAAGACAGCAAAGTGGATTACTTAAACTATGGCGAAGCCATTGATCAAATGAAGAACAATCAAGTGGATGCTGTCTTTGTCACCAGCGGCATTCCGAATGCAACCGTTATGGAGCTGGGCACTGCGGCTAATATCGTCGTCGTTCCTATTGAAGGCGAAGGCCTTAAAAATCTGATTGAAAAATATCCGTTCTTTGTCGAAGCGACAATACCTGCCGATGTTTACGGAACGTCTTCTGACGTCACAACAGCAACCGTGCGCAACATCATGCTGGTGTCAAAGGATCTTCCGGATGAAGTGGTCTACGATCTGACAAAAGGCATCTTTGAAAATATTGATGATATCAAGGCTTCTCACGCAACCGCTGCGGAACATATCTCCCTTGAAAACTCACACATCGGCGTCGATATTCCTTTCCACCCGGGAGCGCTGAAATATTATGAAGAACAAGGAATCAAGTAATGCAATAGTATGGTCGATCGAGTCCGATGCAGGGAAGTCACACCTGACTTCCTTGCATCGCAAGGGCTTGATCATCCTTGGTGCGATAGTCTCACTGCTGCTTTTGATTGGAGCCTTACTCTATCTCAATCAGCCTGTACTCATCATATATAACCAGCAGACAGGCGAAAAATTTGCAACACTCCCTGTGGAAGCGGGTGATGTGCTTGAGTATAACTGGATTCATTCCTTTGAACACATTCCGTGGAATGAGCGTTACAGGATTCAAGCAGATCACGGGCTCTTGTTGGTTGAAATTCATGTAGCCGGCTTTGGGGCCGGTATACCGGAGAATAAAGGGATTACCTCTGTCGAAAATGGGATCGTAGTCATGCGTGATCTTGACGAACGGTTTGAATACATTTCTTGGATCCATTCCAACACCGCACTATCCTCGATTGTTTTGAATGGGCAAAAGGTCGCATCCGGGCCGGATTTGCCCCATCATCAACCCTTAAAACTGGAAGTAAAAAGGAGGTTGAATACATGGCTAGTGAATCGCTGACTCATATAGATGGTCAAGTAGAGGAACTTCAAACAAATTTGCTCGAGAAATTTGACAAAGAGTCGAAAACAAGAAAGTTTGGAAATAAGTCCTTTGAGAAATTAGTGTATTGGGTCGCCATCGGCATAGCACTTTATCATTTTATTACTTCGTTCATAGGTTATCCTGCGACGCACCTGCACCGTTCGCTCCACGTGGGCATGATGTTGGTCATGGCCTTTGTGCTGTATCCGGCTACGAAAAAATCCAGCAGATCAAAGATGGCCTGGTATGATTATGTGTTTTCTGTTTTGTCCATGGCGGTAGTGGTTTATATTTGGACCGACTATGCCGGCTTTATAAACCGAATGGGTATGCCGAACACCATGGATGTCATCATGGGGACCATGCTTATACTTCTGGTCATGGAGGCTTCCAGACGGATTTCCGGGCTGCCGCTGGTCATTTTGAGCGGTCTGTTTCTGGCCTACGGCTTGTTTGGGCAATCCATGCCAAGCATCTTTATGCATCGCGGTTATACCTGGGCAAATCTGGTCAATCATGCGTTCATTAACACCGAAGGCATTTACGGCACTTCTGTCAATGTCGCAGCGAGCTACATATTCCTGTTTATTCTCTTTGGCGCCATTATGAACAAATCCGGCATGGGCCAGTTTTTCAATGACATAGCCCTTGCACTTGCCGGGCATACAAAAGGTGGTCCTGCAAAAGTAGCGGTTATTGCCAGCGGTTTTCTGGGAAGTATCAACGGATCCGCTGTGGCCAATGTCGTTACGACGGGTGCGTTTACAATTCCGCTTATGAAGAAAACCGGCTATACAAAGGAATTTGCAGGCGCAGTTGAAGCGTCTTCGTCTGTAGGCGGACAGCTTTTGCCGCCAATCATGGGTGCGGCTGCGTTCATTATGGCCGAAATGCTGGGTGTCCGATACAGCGTTATTGTAGTCAGTGCCGCAATTCCGGCGCTCTTATACTACCTTGGCATACTCGTTCAGGTGCAGCTCCGGGCTTCAAAGGATCAGTTGATGGGGATCCCAAAAGCGGATCTGCCGAGAGTGAAAGACGTCATGAAGGTCCGTGGTCACTTGCTGCTCCCAATAGTGTTCCTCCTCTATATGCTTCTCTTTAGTGGGACAACCGTCATCTTTGGAGCATTCTGCACTATAGTCGTCACCATTGTGGTCAGCATGTTCCGACCTGAAACCAGGATGAGTGTCAAAGATATTCTTGACGCCTTTGAAGAGGGCACGCGTTCTGTAGTCTCCGTTGCAGTCGCTTGTGCGGTCGTAGGCATAATTATTGCGGTTGTGAGCTTGACTGGCTTTGGCTTAAATATGGCGAATGCCATTATCCAGCTTGGCAGCACAAATCTTCTGGCAACGCTGGTATTGACTATGGTGACCTGCATGATTCTGGGCATGGGACTCCCGTCCATTCCTGCCTACCTGATTACGGCTACAATGGCTGCGCCGGCTCTGGTTCAGCTTGGTGTGCCTGACCTCGCTGCGCACATGTTTGTTTTCTATTTCGCTATGTTCGCAAATATCACGCCTCCGGTGGCGCTTGCGTCTTTTGCGGCAGCCGGCATTTCCGGCGGAGATCCAATGAAGACCGGGCTGCAGTCAGTCAAACTTTCCTTAGCGGGATTCATAGTCCCATACATGTTCGTTTTCAATACGGCTTTACTGTTGATTGATACATCGCCGCTGGTGGCACTTCGCGTCACTTTAACTGCAGTCATTGGCGTTTTCCTGATAGGTATTGCGGCGGAAGGCTTCCTGTTGGCAAAGCTCAACATTTTGTTCAGAGGGCTGGCCCTTGTTGGCGCCGTGATGCTGATTACCGAAAACGTTTATCAGGATGCGGTTGGATTTGGAATCTTAATTGCATTGATTCTAATTCAGAAAGTAAAGGCAAGGCGTGTCAGCGCGGTCGTGAGTTAGGGTTTGATGTGTTGTTAAACGGAATGTAAGTTGAGATGAAGCCATGCCCGGCAAGCGCCGGGCATGGCTTTTTAAATGGAAGGGGACGCGGACGAAGTGGGTTTTGGTGACGCGGACAGGTTTTGGGTTGGGGACGCGAACAGAAACGGGATTGTAATACAAGTGTTCATTTTTACTTTAGTGAAAATTGTTATCACAAGCTCTGGTACAATTTTCATTTCTGTCCGCGTCCCCAAAGTTAAAGTCGTCCGCGTCCCCAAGATTGAAATCGTCCGCGTCCCCCACCTTAACCGTCCATTTCGCCAATCTTGACGCTCATTTCGAATGAGAGTACAATGACTTTATAATTATGATAAAAATAGAAAATATCTGCACCGGTTCAGGATAGCGTTTTCTTTCGATAGGCTAAGGGTTCAAGGGGAAGATCATCCTAAGAGAAAGCTGGGAATCCAATGAAAGCCACGAAAAAGCAAACAGATGGCAACGCGCATGAACCCCCAACCGTCCAGCAGCTCACCATTATGTTATCAGTCCACAAAGTCCGCCCATCACAGCAGCGGCTCATGATTCTGGAATATTTGCTGACCCACCACAATCATCCTTCGGTGGACATGATCTATAACGAATTGCTGATTAAAGTGCCAACGCTGTCTAGGGCTACCGTTTACAACACCTTGAATCTGTTTTTAAAAGCGGGGCTCGTCAAAGTGCTGAATCTTGCAGAAAATGAAGCGCGGTATGATATCCTTACCGACTTCCACGGGCACTTCAAATGCAACGCCTGCGGCAATATCTTCAACTTCCGTGTCAGTGATGATGCAATTGTATCGGAAGAGTTAAAGGGCTTCGTCATTGACGACAAGAATGTCTATTTTAAAGGTGTTTGCCCGAAATGTCTGAAACAGTCAAAAAGCGTCTAATCCACATTTTGGAGGTGAATAGGTGTCGAGCAGACTAAAAAAACATTTACTGATCGCAGCCGGCAGTCTTGCCCTGATTCTTGGAATCATTGGCGTCATACTACCCGTCCTGCCTACGACCCCCTTTTTGCTTCTGGCCTCCTATTGTTACATGCGAAGTTCCAAACACCTGTACGACTGGCTGATGAACCATAAAATTCTGGGTCCTTACCTCTATGACTACATCACGTACAGAGGCGTCAGGCGAAAGGTCAGAACAGCGGCTTTAACCATGCTGTGGCTGACCCTCAGCATCTCCATGATCCTGGTGGATCACTTTCACATCAGACTTTTACTCGTCTTTATAGGTGTCGCGGTGAGCATACACTTGCTTATGCTGAAAATAATCGAAAACGAGCAGCCGGCCGACTAAAGATTTTTGAACCCAAAAATAATAAGCCACCACAGATGCCCTTGTTTCAAAAGGGAGTCATCTGTGGTGGCTTTAGTTTTGCTCAACTAATCCGTAAAGCTATTAAGCCACTAAACCTGTTAAGCCTTTAAATAGTCCAGCGCAAACTGCGCATACAGCCCGGCGGAAATGCCCAGGGCATCCTCGTCAATATCAAATTTCGGATGATGGTGCGGATAATACTCGAGCTTCTTAGTATTCTGCGAGCCCACAAAGGCGAACATAGCAGGCGCATATTTGGCATAAAAGGAAAAGTCCTCACCCCCGGTATTCTGAGGCACACTTTGCCGCGCTTCCTGACCAAACAGGGCATCCACAGACTGGGCAGCGATCTGAGACAAGAACGGGTCGTTGATCGTAGGAATGACCAGCTGCTCATAATCCAGTTTAGCCTCAGCCCGAAAAGATTGCGCGATGCTCTCCGAAATCCGCCGAATCTGCCCCTCAAAAGCATCGCTGACCTCATAGCTGAAACAGCGCGTCGTCCCTTCGAGGAGCGCTTCGGCAGCAATGACATTAAACCGAGACCCTGCAGTGATTTTGCCGATGGTCACCACCGCCGGATCCAGCGGATTGATCTCCCTGCTGACAATAGTCTGCAGATTCAAAAGGATGGAAGCCCCGACAACTGCAGCATCCACTGTCTGATGCGGCATAGCCCCATGGCCGCCCTTGCCGGTGACGTGAATCTTGAAGATCCCTGCAGAAGCCATTCTGGGACCAGACTCTACGGAAATCTTGCCTACTTCCGCGTCATTCCACAAGTGAATGCCAAAGATGGCATCTACGTCCACCAAAGCCCCGGCATCAATCATGGCGAGGGCTCCTCTGGCAGTTTCCTCACCAGGTTGGAAGATTAATTTTACCGTGCCTTCAAAATCACTTTTAAGATCCTTGAGGATCTGGGCGGCGCCGAGCAGGCTGGCGGTGTGGCCGTCGTGGCCGCAGCCGTGCATGAGGCCATCCGTTTGAGATTTGTATGGGACATTATTATCTTCCTGAAGCTCCAGAGCATCCATATCAGCGCGCAGCGCTACAGTCTTTCCTGGCCGGGCGCCTCGAATCCAGCCAATAACACCAGTGCCGCCGACTTCCTGACATTCAATGCCCATAGAAGAGAGCTCCTCTAGGATGCGCTTTTGTGTTCGCACTTCCTTCATACTGGGCTCCGGATGCTGATGGAATTCCCTGCGCATGGCAATGGTGTAATCTTTGTAAACTTCAATCAACTTTTTCACGGACATCTGAAAGTCCTCCTGACCACTTTAGACTATTTTACTTGCCCTTTAATTCCCGTTCGAACGGGATTGAAGACTGCGCACCCGGGCGAGTGACGGCAATGCCGGCAGCTTCGACCGCCAATGCGACCGCCTCCTCCAGACCAAATGACCGCCAAAATGCCGCAAAGGCACCAGCGAACGTATCTCCCGCCGCAGTCGTATCCACTGCCGTGACCTTAACAGCGGGAATGTGGCCGAATCGACCCTCGCCGCTGTAATAAACCCCGTCAGCCCCCATAGTCATAAGAACAATAGGAAAGCCCAACTCGGCTAAAGCTTTCATAACGTCGCCAGGTGATAAAACCATACCAGTCAACTCCGAAGCAGGTGCGCCGCTGACTTCACCCGACCTGTGAAAATCAGGGGCGAGCCCAGTGAGCTGAAGGCCTTCAATCTCGTTGACCACCAGCACGTCGACAAGTTGAATCAACGACTCGGGCAGCGGATGAAAGGGTGCCGGATTGAGGATGACTTTTTTTCCGTAGGCATGAGCGAGCGCCGCGGCGTGAATCACGGTGTCCATAGGCAGCTCGAGCTGGAGGACCACCAGGTCACAAGCTGAGAACGCGTCCGCCGCCAGGTCGAGGTCAGAGGGCTGGACACCCCCGTTGGCGCCGGGGATGACGGTGATGGTATTGTGACCATCGGCAGAAACAGTGATCAATGCGACGCCGGTTGGAAGGCCGGAGAGCGTTTGGACACCCTGAACGTCAACCCCATCCCGGGTCAGTCCATCCAGGAGACGCTGGCCATAATCATCCCGCCCCACAGCACCGACCATGGCCACGGAAGCCCCCATCCGCGCTGCAGCCACCGCCTGATTGGCGCCCTTGCCGCCGGGATAAGTGTCAAAGCGCTTTCCCATTACGGTCTCCCCAATCCGGGGCAGCTGATCCACCGTGGCCACCAGATCCATATTAAGACTGCCAACGACCAGCAGTTTAGTCCTCATTTGCCTCAGTCCTCTCGACTCAATGGATTTAGTAAAAATTATCCAGTGCTCGCGTTCACAGGGCGCTAATGCAATAAACTCTTAAAGCCCTCTCCCAAAGTCTCGTGAATTTTACTGACGGAAATAAACGCCCGCTGATCCACCGACTTGATGTAACTTCTGAGCCTGATAAATTCCTTTCTGTCCACAATAGTCATGATGATCTCTCTTGACTCGTTGGTATAGGCGCCTCTGGCCTGATACAGCGTCGCGCCGCGCCCCAGGTCGTCCATGATGAACCGCGTAATCTGATCCACCTCGGTGGCAATGATCATCACCTGTTTGTTGGTCTCCAGGCCCTCAATGACCGAGTCGATCACAAAACCGTTGATGATGACCGCCAGCAGCGCATAGAGGCCGCTCTGAATGCCAAAAGTGACGCCTGCGGCAGACACAATAAGAAAGTCCGCCATGAGAAGACCTTTGCCGATGGCGATCTGAAAATACTTATTAAGGATCTTGGCAATGATGTCCGTCCCACCCGTTGAAGCGTTGTTGAGAAAGACAATGCCCATGCCGCCGCCTGCCAGCATGATCCCATAGATCATTTCCAGCAGGATGTCGCCGGTCAGCGGTTCGGTGAGGGGGAAGAGGGATTCAAACAGCCAGATCATGCCTGAAAGCATCAGGCTGGAGTATATGGTTCGAACGCCAAAGTCCTTGCCAATAAAAATAATCCCAATGATAAACAGGATGACATTCATCATCATCATAAAGGCGCCAATTGGGATCATAGGCAGGTAGTAATTGATGACCATAGCCAGTCCGCTGACGCCGCCGGCGGCGACGTTGTTGGGCACCAGGAAGAAATAGATGCCGGCTGCAACCATGGCTAAGCCAAGGTTAATCAGGATAAATTCTTTTATGTTTTTTTTCAAGTATAAGTGCCTCCTTGGTTAAGCTGGTGATTTGCTCATAATGTTACCACGTTCTTTTCTGCGCGTAAATGGGGCTTCTTGCGAGAGGCATTTCTGGTATACTTAAAACAAAAAGCATGGGTCACGGCTTGGCTTTGGGCATGGAAAAAGCTGATAGCTAGATTAGTCCGCTGAAAGGGTTGTTGACATGGCACTCGATCTGAAGAAAAAAGGCAAGATCTATCAAAATTTGCCGGCGATCATAGCCGAGGAGTTGAGGGAATCCATCCTGAATGGTGAAATTGAAGCAGGCGCTCAGATGAAACAGGAAGAGATCGCCAGACGTTTCGACAGCAGTCTGATTCCCGTGCGGGAAGCACTGAGAAACCTGGAGACGGAGGGACTGGTCACTTTTTACCCCAATAAGGGGGCTTTTGTCAGCGAGCTTTCGAGCGAGCGGGCCAGAGAGGTCTTTGAGACCCGAATTTTAATAGAAAAGGGCGCCCTGGCCATGTCGATTCCAAAGCTGACTAAAAAGGATTTTAAAGCGGCAGCCCAGCTCATTGACCAACTGGATCGGGCAGAGACAGGGAAGGCCCTAAGCAGGCTCAATCTGGAACTTCACAACGTGCTCTACGGTCGCTGCGGCAATTCCTTTTTGCTGGAGCTGATCGAAACGCTGCACTATCAGGTAGAGCGGTACATGCGCCGCTATTTGATAGAGCATCTCAACAATGACCTCTCCCAGGAATTTCACCGACGGATTCTCAAGGCAGCTGAGGAAAAAAATATTGATCAGGCCTGTTTTGATCTGGAACAGCACATGCGTATGGCCATGACCTCGCTGATCGACGCGCTGAAACGGGAAGAGCTTTAGTGTATTCAAGCTGTAAGGCGTAAGTGGTGATAAATTTTGAATTTGTGGTGTGCGGAGCGGCCCTCGAGATTGACTGAAAATGAAATGGCTATTATAATGTAGTCAAGATTATATATTATAAAATATAAAATAAAATGTTCGGGGTCGGGGTGCTCTAGGCGCTGGAAATGCTGTATACCAGGAGGTCAAAATCATGAATGTCACCAAGAGAATTGAAAAGTTCAGACAATCTTACGTCAACTCTAAGCCTATGATTTGCTATGATCGTGCGGATCTGTGGACCCGGTCCCATCAGGAGACGGAAGGCGAACCTATTGAAATCAGACGTGCCAAAGCGTTCTTGAAAGCCTGCAGCGAGCTCCCGGTTCAGATTTTTGAGGACGAACTTTTGGTGGGCACAGCGGGCCGCTTTCGACGAACCGGAATTCTGACACCGGAATTCTCATGGAAATGGGTGGACAAGGAAATGGACACCTTTGAGACGCGGCCCCAGGATCCTTATGTGATGACCGACGAGCAGCGCGCTTATGTCCGCGAGAATATTTTCCCCTACTGGAAGGGGAAGTCCCTGGAAGAGGCTTTCCTCAACCGCGTGCCGGAAAGCACCGCCAGAATTCTGATAGACACGGGGATCATCGATAACGACTCCAAGTGGCGTCAGGCAATTGGGGAAGTGACGCCGGATTATCCGGAGACGCTATTCCCAAAAGGCTATGATCGCATTCGCGAGGAAGCGCAGGCAAAGCTCGCAGAACTTGAGCCGGTCAGCAGGGAGAATATTGAGAAAATTCAATTTTATACTTCTATAGCTATTGCGGCGCAGGCCATTGTCACTTATGCCAATCGTTATGCGGACAAAGCGGAGGAGATGGCGAGGGATATAGCGTCGGAAATGGCAGTGGCTGGGGCGGCGGGACCATCGGCTGATAAAGCCATTGAGAACGGTGACAAAGAGTGGGCCGTGCCACTGAAGCAGCGCCGGGAGGAGCTCCTGGAAATCGCCAGAGTCTGTCGCAAAGTGCCGGCAAAGCCACCGGAGACGTTCCGGGAAGCGATCCAGTTCGTGTGGTTCGTGCAGCTGGGCGGCGTCATTTCCGAGAACCCTCTGGCGCTGAATCCGGGACGCTTTGACCAATATATGCATCCGTTCTATGCTGAGGACCTGGCGGCGGGACGCCTAACGCCGGCGGAAGCCCAGGAACTGATCGAGGCCCTTTGGATCAAGCTTTCCGAGTGGGTTTGGACGATTTCAGCCAACACGGCGGACTTTTTCGCTGGGTATAATCAGTTTCAGAACCTGACGGTGGGCGGACGGAAGCGCGACGGCTCGGATGCCACCAACGACATTACCTATATGTGTCTTGAGGCCACGAAGCGGGTCAAGACCCACCAACCTGGGCTCAGCGTGCGGATTCATGCGGATTGCCCTGAGACCTTCATGAACGCCGTGGTGGACCTGGTGAAGACGGGGACCGGTTTCCCGGCGATCCATAATGACGACGCGGGCTCCAGAATGCTCCTCCAGGCGGGGTATGAGCCGGAAGATGCCCGGGACTGGAACAACTGCGGCTGTGTCGTGCCGCATTTCAGAAAGACGGGACAGTGGACTGCGGCGGTCAACGTCAACTTTGGCGCTGCTCTGGAATATGCCCTGAATGAGGGGAACAGCCGGCTGCGCGGGGAGACTCTTGGGATTCCGGTGAAGCCCCTGGCGGACTTTACCAGTTTTGAGGAGATCAAGGCGGCCTTTGAAGCACAGCTTCAATACCTGGTTCATCACTCTGTTATAGGTACGGTCATTGCCCAGCAGCTTCATTCGGAGATGGTGCCGAGGCCGTTCCTCTCCACCTGTGTGGATGGCTGCTTCGAGAAAGGCAAGGACCTCAGCCGGGGCGGCGCCCGCTACAACGTGGGGCCGGTGCTGACGGGGATTGGCCTGGGAGTTGTGGCCAACTCATTGATGGCCATCAAGAAGCTGGTGTTCGAAGAGGGGTCTGCGACCCTGCAGGAATTCGCTGAGGCTATGGCGGCGGACTGGGTGGGTTACGAGGACCTGCAGCGCCGGGCTGTGAATGTGGAGAAATACGGCAATGATCAAGAAGAAGTGGACAGGATTGCCCAGTCCATTGCCAACTATTATTATCATGAAACACGCAAATACAAGGACATCTTTGGCTCGCATTTCAATACGGCCTTTATGGGGATTTCGAACTATATTCCTGCGGGCAAGGTCGTGGGCGCGACGCCTTGTGGCCGGAAGGCCCGTCAGCCGCTCACGGAGGGCGTTTCGCCGTTTGTCGGTTCTGACACCTCAACGCCGCTGGCCGCCATGCGCTCTGCTGCCAAGATGAATCACGACGTCCACACGGGCGGGACACTGCTGAACCTGCGACTGATGTCCGACTTCCTGGAAACGCGCCGAGGGGTCAACAACCTGAAATCCATGATTCGGGCTTACTTCTCCCTCGGGGCCTTCCACGTACAGTTCAACACGGTGTCCAATGAGGTACTCAGAAAAGCCCAGGACCGACCACAGGACTACAGGGACCTTTTGGTTCGCGTCGCGGGTTACAGCACGCAGTTTGTCAATTTGTCGCCTGAGGTTCAGGAAGCGATCATTGCGCGGAATGCCCATGCGCTCGTCTAGGTATGTTTGAAGTAGGTGACGGTTCAGGACAGAAGACAGTTAAGCCGGCTGAGTGCTTACAGATCCGGAAGAAAGGGGGCGGAAGGCCATGAACGGCGTGGTGTCACAGATTCAAGATTTTTCGGTACATGACGGGGATGGCATCCGCACCACGATTTTCCTTTCCGGATGTCCTCTTCGCTGCCGATGGTGTTCCAACCCAGAAACCTGGGGGGTCAAGCCGGTGGTGGCTTCGCATGCAAGCCGCTGCACAGACTGCGGACGCTGTCTTCATGTGTGTCCGGCGGAAGGGGCCCTGGATTTGGTCGCGCCCCATCATGCCAATCCTGCGCGGTGTACACTGTGCGGAAGGTGTGTGTCGGTGTGCCCATCGGCAGCCAAAAGCATGATGGGCGGGGAAATGTCGGTGTCAGAGGTCGTCGGGAAAGTAATGCGAAACAACATCTTTTTCCGAGCGTCTGGCGGCGGGGTCACCTTTTCGGGCGGCGAAGCCACAAGCCAGGCGGACTTTTTCAATGCGCTGGTCCGGGAATTTTACGACCTCGGGATACATCTGGCCTTGGAGACTTCCGGTTTCTTTGAATGGGATGAGGTTGTGGAGAGCCTGGCGCTCATGGACCACATTTTCTATGACCTGAAACTGATGGATAGCTCAAGGCATCTGGAAATGACCGGACAGGACAACGGGCGGATCCTGGAGAATTTCAGACGTTTGGCGACGCTGGGGGTCGATGTGGTGGTCAGGATTCCCGTCGTTTCAGGGGTGAATGAAGATGAGGCCAATATTGAGGCGACGGCTTTGTTCGTCAGTGAAGTGTTCCCGCGGGCGGCTATTGAGCTGCTGCCTTACCATGCTTATGGCAGCTATAAATATGAGGCGCTGAATCTCGGACCCCGGCTTTATGTGTTTGAGACACCTGGTGAGGCACGGATGGAAGCGCTCAAGGCATTGGTTGAGCGGTGTGGGGTTAAGGTGGTTTCTTATAAGTAGGTTTTTTGAAGTAATGAGGCTGTGAAGCGGGCGCTGGGGTCGTATGGGCCTGACTTTCCTTGCGGCGCCTGCTTCACAGCTTTTAATTGTGGAAAAAGGAAGGGAAATGGCGCTGCGGCCTCCGTAAACTTCGGCCTATCGCGCCATTTCCCTTTTTTGAAGTGCGCCCGTGCCGGGCGCGAACGGATCGTTATTCTTTACAATGTGAGAATCGTTATCGCATGCTCTGGAACCAAATTTGAAGTTGTCCGCGTCACCAAAGTAAAACCTGTCCGCGTCACCAAAATAAAACCTGTCCGCGTCACCTATAGTCAACCCAAAGTCAGCGAACTGCCACCATCCCTATTTATCTTTTGACGAATTGTTGACAGCTGTCTGTTAGAGTATCTCCAAAGGATTATCTTCACATAGACTGGAGGAAACTGTAAATGTACATGGGGCTGAATCGATACAAGCCACTCGAAAACCTTGATCAGTGGCACGGCAGAGTGGACAGCGAGGACAACTATTACGCCTTCAGATGGCATCAGTGTGTGAGGCTTCTGGATCTGAATGACGACACTGTTAGAGCCTGCGACGGTGCCCTTGGCATAGCCTTTCTTGGATTCAAATCTGACGAGGGCATCCGCAGAAACAAAGGGCGGGGCGGCGCGGTCAACGGACCGGAGAGTATTCGCCATGAACTGGCGAATTTGCCGTGTTATTTCGATCCGTCGGTTACGCTGCTTGATGCGGGGGACGTGGTATGTGAGGACGGGAATCTGGAGGAAAGTCAGAGGCAGCTGGGTATGATGGTCGAGCGGCTCCTCAGGCTGAATCTGTTTCCCATTCTCCTGGGCGGCGGACACGAGATCGCTTATGGGCATTACCAAGGGCTGCAGAAATTTCTGACATCCGGAGAATCGCGCCCTGGGATAGGCATTTTCAATTTCGATGCCCACTTTGATCTGAGACCCTACCCAAGCGGCGGAAACTCCGGGACTATGTTCCGGCAGATTGCGGATCTGAACGCCGCCAGCGGATTGCCTTTTCTGTATTATTGCGCTGGTGTTCAGCGCTGCAGCAATACCATTGAACTGTTCAGAACGGCTGATGCGCTGGGCGTCAAATACAAGCTGGCCAAAGACCTCATTCAGGAGGATCACTGGCAGCTGAGTGAGTCTATAGGTGCTTTTGTCAGTCAGACAGACCACTTGTATGTGACAGTATGCACTGATGTTTTTTCATCTGCCTTTGCACCCGGGGTCAGCGCACCGCAGCCCCTTGGTCTGGATCCGGAGCTTGCGCTGAAGATTTTGAAGCGTCTCATCAGATCCGGAAAAGTCATCAGCTTTGATATTGCAGAAGTATCACCGCGGTTCGACAAGGACAACATCACTGCGAGTCTGGCTAAGGTCATTATTTTTACCGTGGTGAACACCTTGTGTCAAAACAAGAATTTGCTTTTGAATGCCGAATAAAAAAAGCGGGATCTGAAATGAATGACCACGGAAGCTTAACTAAGCTTCGTGTCGACTTTCATTTCATCCCGCTTTTTTCTATTTTATTCGGATCCCTTTAGCGGCAGCTCAAACCAAAAGGTCGTGCCTTTTTTCTTCTCAGAAATAAACTGAAGGGTTGAGCCATGGGCCTGCAAAAATGATCTTGCGATAAAGAGACCCAGCCCGTAGCCTTGTTTTCGGTTGTGCTGCCCGGAGAAAAACATGTCGAATATTTTTGCCTGATCCTCTTCGGGGATACCGATTCCGTGATCCTCGATACTGAAAACCACGTGGCTGTCTGAGCCGTACAGCTTGATGCGGATGACACCGCCGGCTTCGGAGTATTTGACCGCGTTGCTCATTAAATTATTCCAAACCCGCGAGATTTTGACCGGATCTATGGAAAGTAGTCCCTCGGTGTTCTCGCAGACACCTTCGAATATCAGCCCAGCCTCCTCGATATAGCGTTTGGAGTTCTCAAAAATCCTTGCTGCATACTGAGCAGCGTCGACTTCTATGACGTGAAGCCTTGGCTCGGCCTGCGCCTCATAGGCGGAGTCCAGGATATCTGAGGTGATGCGCTCCAGATCTTCGGCACCTTCGACGATCTCGAGCAAAAACTTTTGGCGAATGTCTTCATCCACACTGAGGCCTGAAGTCAGCGCCTTGCTGTAGCCTTTGATCAGCGTCAGCGTCGTTCTCAAATCGTGGGATAGGACAGAAACAAACTGGGCGGTTTGATCATTGCGTTTTTCAATTGCGGAAGTTAAGGACTGGGTCTGCTTTAACAACTGTTCATTTTCCAGGCTGAAGTTCTTGATCATGGCACTCAGTGTGGCTTTAAAATTCAAATAGGCACCGGATAAATTTCTGATTTCACTCGAAGCGGCTTCGGAATTTGCAATCCCTGCAGAACCCTCCGAGTCGAAGAGCTTTTCAGAGGATCCCAGATGTTGAGCGGCACTGGCGACGGACTGAGTCAAACGCTGGCTGCTCCTGGCTGCAGAGTCTATGGACTCGGTGATGGCGACTATGGGCGCGGTAATTTTTCCGGAAATATAAAAAGCAGCCAGAACTGCGAGGAGTGTCGTAATCAGTCCAATTAAGATGACGTCGGAAAGCAGGCTGATAGATTTGCCAAGGAGCTCGGTTTCGGGCAGCACTGCGATCAAAATCCATTGATTGCTGGCCATGCGCTTAAACATCATCAGATTGCTGTCACCCTCGGCGGATTTCATGACCGGGAGGTCAGAAGCGGAAGCCGCATCGTTTTCAAGGTCGTCTGTACGCAATTTCTCAGGAAGCTCAAAGTCTGCTTCGGTTGCAATGAGACTGACATCCGGATGTGAGAGGATCCTGTTTTCCGAATCTAGAATTATATAATACCCGTTCTGTCCCATTTCGAAGGTTTTGACCACATTTGAAAGGTATTTCGCATAAATCGCAATACCTGCGTGGGCCAGCAGCGTGCCGTTCTCATCATAGATTGGGCTGACGGTATTGACGACGAGTGAGCCGTCTGATCTGGCAATTAAAATATCGCTGGTCACTGTGGTTCCGGTACGTCTTGAGTTCAAATAATAGTCCCGGCTTGAAAGATCCAGATTCATGAATTCCGCCCTGGTCGCGGCTGAAATGTGTCCGCTGAGATCGAGTATAAACAGATCCATATACTGCACGTGAGCAGGATCGCGCTGCACCATCAGGTCGTACAGATAAGCATTTATTTCTGCGCTGGACAGGGTTCCTTTTAAAAATCCCCGCACCTGGAGGTCATTTGCAAGATTTTCAGTTTCCAGCTGTGTGATTTCCAGTAATAGATCGATATTCTCCTTGGTCCTTTCGAGCTGGGCCGCCATGTAATGTTTTGCGTCCTGATTGATGATGGCGGCGGATTTATGGTATAAAAAGTAACTGACGGAGAGCATCAAAAAGATGATCAACGCGCATAAGATCAGCGCAAGTCGACGCTTCAAGCTCATAGGGACCCCTCACTTTGCAGATGATCTTTTTCAAATGGAAAAAGTGTCTGGACTGCGGTCGTACCCGCAGCTCCAGACACTTATATTGTATCACAAAGCAACAAATCTGAATTTATTGAATTGGTTCCATGACCGTACAGGCGAAATTGCTTGATTTGTGATCGAGCTTAGTCTGCCTGAGGCTTTAAAACAACAGGAACGCGACCGGCGTTGCCAGGATCAGCGTCAATACCGTTCTTTCGAACCAGATGATGAGAATGTCCTTCAGCGACAGTGGGATTTCCGTGGAAAGAATGCAGGGGATCGACGCGGAGAAGAAGAGAATTGATGAAACGGACACAATGGCAATGATAAACTTGGTGATAATTGGTGCATCGACCACAAGGAGCGCCGGGAGAAACATTTCGGCGATTTCGAGGGCGGAGGCTTTTGCTGCAAGCATCGGCTCAGGAATTTGAAGTGCCCAGGTAAAAGGATAGAAGATGTAGCCGATGATATCGAAAACCGGCGTATACTTCGCAAGGATCAGCCCGAATAAACCTACAGAGAGGATTGTTGGCAGAATGCCCATGGCCATGATGAAACCGTCCTTGAGGTTGTCCACTATGTTTTTGCCTATTGGCACGGAATGGCTTGTCGCTTTGAGTCCTTCAGAAACCGCGTTTTTCACAAGGTTGCCATGAAGTTCCGGCTCCGGATCGCCAACTTCAGTGATGTACTCATCACTCTTTTTGTTGAGCGGGTAAATGCGCACAGTGATGGCAGTAACAATAAAAGTGATGACCAGGGTCGCCCAGAAGTAAGTATTCCAGTAGTCCATGATGCCCAAAGTTTTGGCGACGATAATCATGAAGGTCGCAGAGACCGTTGAGAAACCGGTGGCAATAATAGACGCTTCTTTAATAGTATATTTGCCTTCTTTGAAAACGCGGTTGGTGATCAGGAGGCCAATGGAGTAGCTGCCCACGAAGGAAGCGACGGCGTCGACCGCGGAACGGCCCGGGGTTTTCCAGATCGGGCGCATGACGGGTCTGACTATGACACCAATGAATTCGAGAAGACCATAGCCTACCAGAAACGCGAGGAATACCGAACCAATTGGCACGATCAAGCCAACCGGGATGACCAGCTTGTTGAGCAGGAACGGCACCATGTCGGGTTCGAACATAAACGCCGGTCCGAAGTTGAACACCGCCATAAACGCGACGCCTATGCCAATGAGCTTGAAAATGGAGAAAACCAGGGTGACTGCATCCTTGTTCCAGGTTTTGACGATAAATGGACGAAGGCCCCCCATAATGATGACAGCGAGCGCATAGAACTTTGCGCTGCTTCCCAGAGCTGCCGTGATGTAGGTGACTAAATGATCGAGAGGGATGGTGGTTTTTTCGCCGATGGTGATTGGAATAAAAAACATAAAAATGCCGATAGCGCTGTAAACGACCAATTTCATGAGGTTGAGCGGTGTGATGCTTGACTGCTGCTGGATAACGCTTTTTTCCATGATGGGGCCTCCCTTGAATATGAAGTTTGATAACTGTGATAAGATAGGGTTAATATACACCGAAAAATCGAATTTTCTTAAAAAGTCATGAAAGCATCATTGCTTTGTCACCAATTTGTCACCAAAGGGTATGAATTAAACGATTTTGAAGGAAGAAGGTGATGTCATGCCAAAAATATTGGTTGTAGATGATGATAGGCGGATCGTCAAAATGGTCGAACAATTTCTCCTGCTCAACAATATGAGCGTCATCACCGCCTATGATGGCAAGGATGCCATTGCGCTGATGGATGAACGCGTCGACTTGGTGCTCCTGGATGTCAATATGAGTGAGATGGGAGGCATGGAAACGTGCCAGTGGATTCGACAGCGCTACAAAGTGCCTATTTTGTTTCTGAGTGCGAACACATCATCATCGGATAAAATCCTTGGTCTTGGATATGGCGCTGACGACTACATCACAAAACCTTTTGATCCCATGGAGCTGATCGCCCGAATTCAGGCACAATTAAGAAGACATCAAGTCTACAACGAGACGGTTCGAGTGGGCAGCCAGGTGAAGTTTGGTGACTTTATCTTTAACAAAAGTGCGCATCGCCTTTTAAAAGGGGATCAGGAGCTTGTGCTGTCATCCACCGAGTTCAGACTCTTGAGTTTTTTGATTGACCACCCCAACGTGGTGTTCACGCGAAAAACACTCTTGGCCGAAGTGTGGGAAAGCGAGCATTATGATGAGAATACGGTGACCGCTTATATCAAACGGCTGAGGCAAAAGATCAGGTTGGGAGACGATGACCAGGCATACATTAAGTCCGTTCGGGGTGTGGGATATATCTTTGAAGCGGAACTTGAGGGCGTCGAATAAATTTCGGGTGGTTTTTACATTTGGGAGCATGTTTTTTTACATGAGTAAAACTAATTTTACATTCGAAAAGCGGCTGGTGTTGAGCGGAAATGCCGCTGAAGAAACCATCGGCTAAAACCAAGTGTTATCAATGGTTTATAAAAAGTTTAAAGAAAATTTTAGAAAATTCGTAAATTGGCAATAAAATTGCGTATTACATGTGCATGGCAGATTCGCAGTCGGATGAGGATTACATAAGGTTTACTTTCCTCGGGTGGCTGCGGTCGGGTCAAAATCATGACTCCAAGGAGGCGCAAGTACATGCAATACGGATTTGAACTGGCATTTATAACTGTTATTGGCATCATTTTTTTCTCTGAGACAATTTCAAGCTTGACGAAAGGCAAGGTTCCGGGACTGTTCTTGATGACCGTCATTACACTGATTGGTTACTGGACAATTTTACCGCTGGATGTGGTGCCGGTTTCGGGCATGGTGGCTGTCAAGGATATCACCATGATGATCATTTTGATCCACATGGGTACGCTGCTTGAAATCGACCAGCTCAAGCGCGAGTGGAGAACCGTTGTGACCGCTCTTGCGGCAGTGGCTGGTGTGGTGCTGGTGTTCCTGATTCTTGGCAGATTCGTTCTCCCCAGTGCCAACATGGCAATCACGGCTATAGCGCCTTTGGCTGGCGGCATGATCGCAGCCATTCTCATGAGTCAGGCGCTGATAACATTGGACAAACAGATTTGGCGGTGTGGCCAATTCTTCTGATCACGCTTCAAGGCTTTATTGGGATGCCGGTGGTGGCTTATATGCTGCGGGGCGAGGCGTCGGATCTTGCGAAGAAGCTCAGGGGCGGCCAGGAAATACTCTCGCACAAAGGTGAAGCGCAAGCTGTGGCCAAGACCAAATGGATTGACAAGGTACCTCAGAAGTTCAGAACGCCGGCTTTCTATTTTCTGATTCTCGCGATCTTGTATGTGCTTAATATAACGCTCTATAACAATGTCATAGTCAACATTCCTTACGTCAAGCTTGTCCTGGATAAGTCCATTGTGTCCCTGATAATTGGCGTTGTCCTTGGCAACCTTGGAATTTTGGATAAGGGTGTTATGACCAAGACGAATTCTGAAGGCATTTTGAATCTCAGTTTCTATGCGTTTATCATGACGTTCCTGGTGGGCGCGAAGGTTGAGACGATTAAGGCGCTGATTGTGCCGCTTCTCATTGCTTTTGTCTTGGCGACTGCGGCCATTGCGATCCTCAGTGTCCTCGTCGGTAAGCGGATTGGCTACTCCGCGCGGCTCTCGATGGCTGTCGGGTTTAACTGCTTCCTTGGATTCCCTTTGAATTATCTGATCACAAAGGAAGCGGCTATGGCGGTTTCTGAATCCGTTGAGGAAGAGGAAAAGATTTTCGACGCGCTGCTGCCTACAATGCTGATCGCAGGCTTCGTCTGTGTCACCATTGTATCCGTCCTAGTTGCGGGCGCGATGACGTCGCTGGTGAAATAGGTTCCGCGAAGGCTAACAGAAGTGCATACGCGAAAGCTAACAGACGTGCATAAATAGAAGTGGCCCCGCGTTTTCGAGAGCAAGCTCTCGAAAATGTGGGGCCACTTCTATTTATATAGGGCGCAGCCCGTGACCGAAGCGCAGCGGAGCGGAGCGAGGTGCACGTCTGTTAGTGTGTGAGATGCCCGAAGAAGATTTGTCTAAGTAAGAGCTAGCTCTCGGATGTGAGGTGCCGTTTTTATTTATATAGGGCGCAGCCATAACCGAGCGAAGCAAGGGCGTGACCGAAGCGCAGCGGAGCGGAGTGTCAGATACCGAGTTCAACGGAATGTCAGACACTCGGCCTCAGCGCAATTAGTCGGCTTTGTCTGTTAAGTTTAATTCTTTTTTAATAATAAATATGATTCATAATATATATAATGTATATATATCTTAATGTAAATATAGCGTAATCACAAAGCCAGATCCGGAGGTGACGAGATGATGGTCATGGAGGCGTTCAAGCGCAGCCTGCTCGACTATTCCAAAAAGATCAACGACTGCACGAACACACTGCTGAATCAGGAAGCGGTACGTCATGGACTTACCGCCATGCAGCTGAGACTCCTGATGGAACTGTATAATGACGGCGCCATGACAATTGGAGAGGTCGCGTCCCAATTGGGTCAGGCCGGTACCAATGTCTCGACCATGTGCAAAAAACTTGAGACCCGTGGCCTGGTCAGCCGCCGGCGCAGTGAAGCGGACGAACGCGTCGTCATGGTTGTCCTCACCTCAATGGGCGAGGAAGAAATGAAAGAAATCAATAAGGTTTTCGATAAAAAAATCAACCGCATGATGGAAGTTGTGGACGAAGCAGAGCTCAAGGCCATGCTCACCGGCCTGAAGAAGTTCAGTGATCTGCTCAGTCTGAACACGTCGCTGAACGGAATGCCGCAAAAGGATCCGGCGGCACCAGAATCCAACAACAGTGCGAAGGAGCGCGACTAAGATGAAATTCAACGAGAATAATAAACGCCCCATTTACTACTATTACATGATTGTGCTTCTGGTGGTCATGTTGCTGAATGCTTTTGTTTTTCCGCTTATGAATAAACCTGAGGTGACTCAGGTTGACTACGGCACCTTCCTGGCACAGGTGGAAGCCGGCACGGTCACCAAAGTCGAGGTGGATGACAAGCAGGTCGTCTATGTTCAGAAGGACGCGGAGGGCAAGGACAGTTACTTCATCACCGGACGCATTGAAGATCCCCAGCTCGTGGACCGGCTTTATGCGGCTGGTGTCGAGTTCAATAAAATCATACCTGCAGAAAGCTCTCCGATTCTTGCCTCCATTCTGGGCTGGATTTTGCCGATGGTCATTTTCATAGCCCTCGGCCAGTTCCTCATGAAGAAGATGATGGGCAAAATGGGCGGCAACGCCATGTCTTTTGGCAACAGCAAAGCAAAGGTTTACGTCGAGGCGCAGACCGGCAAATCCTTTGAAGACGTCGCGGGTCAGGAAGAAGCCAAGGAAGCCCTCCAGGAGATCGTCGATTTTCTTCACGATCCTGGAAAATATAAAGAAATTGGCGCCAACATCCCTAAAGGCGCGCTGCTCGTAGGCCCTCCGGGAACCGGTAAAACCTTGCTGGCGAAAGCCGTTGCCGGCGAATCCAAAGTGCCGTTTTTCTCGATTTCCGGTTCAGAGTTCGTCGAGATGTTCGTAGGTATGGGTGCGGCCAGAGTTCGGGATCTGTTCAAGCAGGCCCAGGAAAAGGCGCCTTGTATAGTGTTTATTGATGAGATTGATACTATTGGCAAAAGCAGAAATTCCGGTGGACTGGGCGGTAATGATGAGCGGGAGCAGACGCTGAACCAGCTCCTGTCAGAAATGGATGGGTTCGATGCAGACAAAGGTGTCGTCATTCTGGCGGCGACCAACCGTCCTGAGACCCTGGATAAAGCGCTGCTGAGACCGGGCCGTTTCGACCGCCGCATCCCTGTGGAGCTGCCTGACCTCGCAGGGCGCGAAGCAATTCTTGTGGTCCATGCGAAGAAAGTTAAGCTTGGACCTGCCATCAACTTCAATGCTATTGCTCGAGCGACTTCTGGCGCATCCGGTGCGGATCTGGCAAATATCATCAATGAGGCTGCGCTGCGGGCGGTTAAGATGGGTCGCAAACAGGTCGTTCAAAGCGATCTCGAAGAATCTGTGGAAGTGGTCATAGCAGGATATCAAAGGAAAAATGCGGTTATTTCCATGAAGGACAAGCTGACGATTGCCTATCACGAAATTGGTCACGCGCTGGTGGCGGCGAAACAGACTCATTCGGCGCCTGTAACAAAGATCACAATTGTGCCAAGGACCTCCGGTGCGCTGGGTTACACCATGCAGGTTGAAGAAACCGAGCAAATTTTGATGACCAAAGAGCAAGCGCTGGATAAAATATCGACCTTTATGGGCGGACGTGCGGCTGAAGAACTGATATTTGAAAGTGTTACCACAGGGGCTTCCAATGACATTGAACAAGCTACCCGAATCGCCAGATCTATGGTGACGCGCTTTGGAATGAGTGAGACCTTTGGAATGATGGCGCTTGAAACGGTCAACAATCCTTATTTGGGAACGGACACAACCCTGATGGTGTCTCCGGAGACAGCAGCATTAATTGATAAAGAGATCATGAAGATTTTGGACACAGCCTATCAAAACGCGAAAAGTATTCTTGTAGAGAATAAAGCGAAGCTCCATGAACTGACAAAATGTCTGTTAGAAAAGGAAACTATGACTGGTGAAGAGTTCATGTTCGTGTTGAATGCGACAGGGCCGCTGGAGAGTTGTTAAAGCTAACAGCCGTGCACAAACAATGATGAAACCGCGGGTCGGAAAGTTCACTTTCCGACCCGCGGTTTCATCGTTGTTTGTATAGGGCGCAGCCCTCAACCGAAGCGCAGCCTTGAAACACGCGCAGCGTGGTTTGAGGCGAAGCGAGGTTGGCACGACTGTTAGGGTGTAACTTAGGACACCTGCGCCACAGAGAGCTTACTTTCTGACCCACGGGATCATCATTGTTTGTATAGGGCGCAGCCCTCAACCGAAGCGCACCCCGTGTTTAAGGGCGAAGCGAGGTGCACGCCTTAAGTTACAGATTGGTTACCGCCCGCGCGGCTTGTGGCCTATTGTCCCCAAGTTGAGAGTTGTCCGCGTCACCAAAACGAAACCTGTCCGCGTCACCAACCCTTACGCGTTACCAACCCTTAAACCCTTTGTTACGCTTTCTTAATGCTTGTTTGTGCAACCTTTTCAAGAGGTGACGCGTCTTACTGCCAGAACCTAAATTGAAAGGAGCATCATGATGCTGCATAAGAAGATGAAAAAGAACACTATGAAAAACCTTACCACAGGACTACTGATCACAACCCTGGCCATAGGAGGGTCGCCGCTTGCCTCACTGGCAGATAGTGTCGACCAGACAGCAATGCCTTACGGAGACGAGATTTGGGAGACTCAGATTAAATTTGCCCATTACGGTTTTTTCAAAGGGACCATCGAAAGCATTGAACCTCACCACAGCATATCGGACGCAAAAATGATCCGCGTCCATGGGGATGGAGAATCTATCGCAGATTTTGTCCTGACAAAGGATACTGTCCTCGCTGACGACGTCCAGATCGAAATTGGAAAGACCATTACTGGCTGGTATGATGCCCGAAAGCCTATGATCCTGATCTACCCGCCGCAGTATAATGTCGAACTGGTGACAATGCCTTCAGAAGGCACCACACAAAAAGTCGACTATTTTGATGAGACCCTGACCAGCGCAGACGGCATGCTGAAGCTCAATCTGCAGCAGGAAAACAGCCTAAAACTGTGGGACAGCGAAGGTAAGCCATACACGGAAAGTCTTTCAGGGAAACACCTTCTCGTGAACTATAAATTTTCAACGCGCAGTATCCCGGCACAGACCGTACCCGAATCCATCTATGTCATTGAGGATCAGAAATGGCTGACCCCTGCCGGTGAAATCCCGGTCTCGGTTAATGGCAAGGTAGTGCATGCCCTTTCCTCCTTCGTTAAGGAAGACAAAACCGTTATGGTGCCGCTCAGAGCTACTGCAGAGGCTTTGGGTTACGAGGTCACTTGGCTGGAAGAGTCTCAAACAGTCATGGTCGGCAAAGCTTCGCTGGTCATTGGCAAGGATGCTTATGCTTTCGCGAGAATGGCCCCGCAGTCGCTAGGTGCTGCGCCTGAACTCAGAGAAGGCAGAACTTTTGTGCCGATGGAATTTTTCGGAAAAATCCTACCCGAACTGACCTCGGAAATTGAAACTAAAACCGTGTCTGAAGATGAAACGACCACTGAAAACATAGCTGTCAAAGTTTCGATTCAGATTAAAAGCAACGATTGAATTTTAACATTATTAAACTAATTTCATGTTCGAATCAATATGAATTCGAAAATTCATTGACTTTTTAGATAAAGTTCACAACTTTAGCCTCGTATTTTCTCGAAATTTAAGTAATTTCTTTAGTAAAACAGAAATGACATTCCTCTTGATTTTTGATATGATCAAATCAGAATTTAGACTATTGAGAGGATGTGTATTTCCGTTATGAGTAAGAAATATGTTCTCGCTGTCCCTAACTTTAGCGAAGGCCGCAACAAGGAAGCCATCGATGCTGCTGTAAACGCTGTAAAAGCTGTTGAGTCTGTCAAAATTGTAGCTGTTGAGCCGGAGGCCAACTTCAACCGTACAGTTCTCACTTACATCTGTGAGCCACAATTCGTCAAAGAAGCTATGCTGAAACTCGCAGGCGCTGTTTACCAGTACGTCAACATGGAAGTCCAAAAAGGCGACCACCCACGTATAGGCGCTCTTGACACTGCACCGGTATTCCCGCTCCAGAACATGGACATCGAAGAAGTTAAAGCACTCGCAGAAGAAATTGGCGTTGCGCTTCACGAGACTTACAAAGTTCCGGTTTACTTCTCCGGTCTCAATGCACGCACAGATTTCAAAAAATCCAATACTAACATCCGTAAAGGTCAGTATGAAGGCCTTAAGGCGCTTCTCGAGACACCTGACCATCCGGATCTCGAAATGAGAAAGCCTGACCTTTCAGTTGACGGCAAGCTCAGCCCAACTATGGGCGGCTGCACAGTCAGTTCTGACTATGAAGGCCTCACTGCTTACAACGTCTTCGTCGAGACGGAAGACGCGACTGTTGCCAACGACATTGCAAAAGTCGTCAAGAACGCTGAGACAGGCTGGACATCCATCAAAGGAATCGGCTTCAAAGATGAAGGCCACGTTGGTACAGCGGTTTCCATGAACGTCTTTGATGCTGCAAGCACACCGCTCGCAATGCTCAAAGAGTTCATCTCCAAGGAAGCTGACAAGCGCGGAACAAAAGTTATCGCTACTCAAATCGTAGGACCGGTTAAGTACCAGTACCTCCTCGACTCTGCGAAAGCACTTGGCTACACTGGCGCTGACAGCGACTTTGACGCTGTCGTCGCTTGCCTCGCTGACAATATGATGCTCGAGGGCTTCAACAAAGAGTCTATCATTGAGTTCCACCTTCAATAATTAAAAAGACCTTAAAAACACCCTGAATCCGACTGGATCCAGGGTGTTTTATTATTATGGAAGTTGGTATCAGACACCAACTTCCATATCCAGCGGCTGAAAATACACGCTGTTGCGGTTGACCTTGGCGAGATAGAGCGCTTGATCCACCAGCTCTATGAGATCGTCCATAGGTCCGTCATAGTCTGAAGGCACACTGATCACACCCAGACTGGCGGTAATTTTAAAGTGTTCACCGTTGTATTTGATAGGATGGGACTCGATTATGTGTCGAAGCCTTTCGGCGATCATCATACTCTCACCTTGTATAGTCTCAGGTAAGAGCAGAATAAATTCGTCACCGGCAAAGCGGGCGAGGATATCATAATCCCGAATGCTCGTCGACATGACGGTGGCAAACTCTCTTAGCAGCCAGTCGCCGCCGGTATGACCAAATTTGTCGTTGATTTGCTTGAAATGATCAATATCCATCATAATCAGACCGGTGGGTTTTGCTGAACGTTTTGCACGGTCGAGCTCGTGATTCATGAACTCCTCAAAGCCGCGTCGGTTTAACAGTCCTGTCAGAAAATCGTGAGTCGCAAGTTCCGTCGCGAAAATTTCTGCTTCCTTGAGCGCCCGTTGAGCTTCAATAAAACTGCTGACATCTCTGAGAATCAGCAAGATCCGCGATGCGCCCGATTCGTCTGTAAACCTTGAACTCGTCCACTCCCCGTCAATTTCCACACCATCTGATGCCTTAAAGTGCATTAGACTTCGGGAATTTACCTCTTTAATCAAACTGAAAAAGAGCGCAGTCTGATAGACTTCCTCGCGTGCGAAGAGGTCGTGAAATGAAGACTGGATCAACTCGTCGGTTGTCTTCTTCAGCAATTGGCAAGCGGCTGGATTTGCGTAATGGATCCGACCGAGATCATCGATAATGAATACGGCGTCATAAGCGTTTTCAAATAAAGATTTGAAGCAATCAGGATATACAGGTTGATTCAAAGGAATCACCCTCTCTATATGTATAGTTCAAGGAATTGTCTTAATTATATACCCGCAATTTACATAATAGTTCAAAATGAAATTTGCGTCTGCCGCCAATTTCAACATTGTAAATTCCATCGACGCTGTCAAAAAATAAAGTTGAGGTCAAGTGACCTTTTAAACTGGCCGCTGCCCCCAACTTCATATTTCGTAACCTGTTTCATTTTTCAATGCCGTACTCATTCAACTTATTGTAGAGCTGACGGAGGCTGATGTCCAGTGTGTCGGCGACCATTGGCAAATCCCCGTTATGGTGCTCCAGGACGGCGAGAATGTGCTGGCGTTCGGCCCTCTGACGCACCTGACGCAGGGTCTGGTCTGCCGGTGAACGCTGCAGCGTCATGCCGGCAGCAACAGCCTTCTCAAATAATCCCTGATCTTTGAGGAGGCCATTCTCTGACAACACCACCAGGCGCTCGACGGTATTCTTCAGTTCCCTGACGTTGCCTGGAAAAGTATATTGAAACAAGCGAGCTTTTAACTCTTCATCCACTTTGGTAATCGTCTTCTTTATTTCCCGCTGAGCTTTGGCCAAAAAATACTCAAAAAGCAGCGGGATATCCTCCGGACGTTCCCGGAGCGGTGGAATTTCAATAACAATGGTGCTGATACGGTAATAAAGATCCTCCCGGAAAGTCTTTTCCCGGATTGCCTCCGACAGATTTCGGTTGGTGGCGCTAAGCAGCCTGAAGTCCGTAGGAATCACCGTGTTGCTGCCAATTCTGGAGATCTCCCGGGTTTCTATGGTCCGCAGGATCTTGACCTGCGTGGAGAGCGGCAGGTCGCCAATCTCATCGAGAAAAAGCGTGCCTTTGTCAGCGGCCTCAAAACGGCCGGTGCGCTGACCTAAAGACCCGGTAAACGCCCCTTTTTCATGGCCGTAAAGTTCGGACTCAAGCATGCTGTCAGAGAACGCATAGCTGTTTACGGGCAGGAAAATTTCGCGCTTTCGGGCGCTGTTTTCGTGGATGAACCGCGCGAAGACTTCCTTTCCTACACCGGACTCACCGAGGAGCAGGACGTTGACATCCGTGCCGGCAGCTTTCAGGGCATGATCGAGAGCGCGCTTGAAAGCCGGGCTCCGGCTGGTGAGCATTGCGCCGCTTTCGCTCTCTGCTGCAGCGCTCAGTGCGGCGTTCTTGGATTCGAGCTGCCGGATTTTGTTGATTTTGTCCAGGGCCATCAGGATCTCTTCCGGGTCGTTGCTTTTAATATAGTAGGAGAACGCGCCCTGTTTCATGGCATCTACCGCGGTTTCGATGCTGCCGTAGGCCGTCATGATAAGCACTTCGGTGTCCGGAAAGTCCGCTTTGACTTGGACCAGGACTTCGAGGCCCGTCATGCCGTCCATCAACAGGTCGGTGAGGACGACGTCGATGTCGCCGGCGCTTTGGAGCGTCCTGAGACCATCGGCACCATTCCTGGCGGTTAGGACGTCATAGCCTTTGCGGGTCAGGATCATTCTCAGCAGGTCAAGGAAATCCGCTTCGTCGTCGATCAGGAGCAGTTTGAGTCTGCGCATGGCTTATGCCTCCTCTGGAGATGGCGCGGCCTTGTGGGAAGGCACGCGAAAGGTGAAGGTCGTTCCGCTGTGGGGGTCGTCATCTTGGGTTTGGGCGCTCTGGACCTGGATGTCGCCGCCGAGGTTTTCAATTTCTGTATAAACAATGTAGAGGCCAAGACCGGTGCCTTGTCCGACGGGTTTCTCAGTATAAAACGGTTCGAAAATCTTGCCCAGACGCTCGGGTGCGATGCCTGTCCCTGTGTCGGAAATGCTGAAGGTCAGCGCATCGCCGGTATTTTCTGATCGCAGTTTAAGAGTGCCGCCTGAGGGCATTGAGTCGATGGCATTGTGGATCAGATTCATGAGGACGTGGCGAAGGGCGCTCGGGTTTGAGGCGGCCTGTGGTGAGCCTTCGTGATGGTAATCTGAAGTGATGCCCTGTTCCGACATAGCTTTCTTATAGAAGGAGAGCGTTTCGCACACGAGATCCGACACTGAAAAGTCCGTGAGTTCGTCCGTGCTCAGCCGTGAATAGTTGAGGAGGTTGTCGATTATTTTGCCGGCTCTGGTCACCGCCCGATCGATGGCAGCGGTTGCGGCCAGGGTATCCGTGTCGGCGGCCTGGATGGAGCCCAGCAAATAACTTGAGTTTCGTATGGTTCCGAGGGGGTTTCTGAGTTCGTGGGCTATGCCGGCGGCGAGACGGCCGATCGCCTCCATTTTATTATTATGCACCAGTTTTTCGGACTGAAGTTTTTCGAGGGTGATGTCGGTTATGTTCATCAGAAAAAGGCCTTCCAAGGTCTGGATTGTAGAGAGGCGACAGTCGAAAAATTTGTTCTGAAGCTGGATTTCTCTTCGCCGTTCACAGATTGGAAGGGCGGACTCGATCACTCGATCCTCTGGGTGCGTTACGGGTTGGTACGGCGGCATCCCGAGATTCCCGGCGCTGACCGGATTTCCAACCTCGGCGCTTTGGACGTCCGCCTCCTTGAGAAATCCTGCGAATGTCTTCCCGAAGGGACTGGCGTCCAGCGTGTCACCCTCCTTAAGGCCGGACCAGTCGGTAAACACGGCGTTGACCTTCTTGAGCGAACCCTGGCGATCCACGAGGACAATGCCGGATTGGATCGAGTCGAACACGCTTTCCAGCTCGTCGGTAATGACCGTGAGCTCCTCTGTGCGCCGGGCGACCAGGGTTTTAAGCCGGAGGTTCCAAAGATAAATCAAATAAAAGAGCATGCCGATGGTTCCGAGAAGCGGCAGCCACAAATGCTTCATTTTTTCATAAGAGCGGCGCTGGACCTCGGCGGCGCCCATCCCCAGCCATTTTTCTTCGATATTGGTCATGACACCGGACTTACGGAGGCGGAGGATGCCCTTGTTGAGGACGGGGATCAATTCTCGCTGTGATTTTGGAACTGCCAGTGCCGTGTGGGCATTGTAGATCTTTTCTTCTAGAATTTTGAAACTTCCGGTAGGCCGAAGTTCACTCAGGATCATGCGAATCACGGGTTCGTCACCGGCCAGAGCTTCCACCTGTCCGGATTCCAGCAGGCGCATGGCTTCGTAGAGGTGGTCCGCATAAACGAATTCCGGAAAAATATTCTGTTCCCAAAGTTTGTCTATGACAACATCTGCCCTCTGCACTGCGACGACGCGTCCGTTCAAATCGCGGAGGGACTTGATGTCTGAACTTTTTCCCGGAGTGAGGACAGCACCGCTCAGGCGGTAGATTGGGTTTGAAAACGCGAAGTCCGCAGCCCGGGCATCAGAAGGGACCATATCGATCATGTTGGTCTCTTCATTTTTAAGGGCGTCGACAGCATCGCTCCAAATCATGGCCTTGGTGGCAATATTCGTTTGAAGCTCAATGGCCAGAGCGTTGACTATGTCAACGGTGAGGCCCAGGTGCTGCTCGGTTTCTTCGTAATATCGACCCAGCGGAGGGTCGTTGATGTTGCCGCCAAAGATCAGCATGCCGTATTTGTCCAGCAGTCGACGCTCGTCTGCTGTAAATTCTCTCGAATACTCGAAGTACTCCACGAGATTCAGGTCGTAATCAATTCTGACGACCTCGTTGATATAATTGATGATTAACAGCAGCGTCGCTGTGAAAATGATTAAGGCGAGTTTTCTCATGGGGCACCTCCTTTATAAGCGGAAGAGGGGGGTGAAACTTGGTGTGAAATTCGGTGTTGAAACTCGGTGTTGAAACTGGGTGTCAGACATCGAGTTGCTTTTTCAGCGGCTGGTGTCTATCAACTCTGCCTTATAGGTCCCGAAAAAGACGCCGGGTGAAAGGGGTATTCCCCGTTTCCTCCCAGCGTCTAGTGTATCGTTAATGAAATTACATTGCAAATGAAACTACACCCAGTGAGCAAGGTTCATGCTTAAAATCTAATGTCTGCTTTAAACACTTTTGCAGGCAGGCGGCATTTGCTGTTCTTGTTTTGCACTAGGCCGACAATCTGGATTCGCTTTCCTGCGCAGCCAGTTCTGCAGGGCTTAACTTGGCGACGGTGATGCCGACAAAGCTGAGCGCCAGGACAACTAACGGCATAGTGTAGTTGAAGATGGCATACGGCAGGTATTCCATAGTGGTGACGCCGAGGACGCCGAAGAGGAAGACGCCGCAGGTGTTCCAAGGAATCAACGCAGAGGTCAGTGTGCCGGTGGATTCGAGAGCGTTGGACAGGGTTTTAGGGTGAAGGCCCATGTCTTTGTAAGCTTTGGCGTACATGCGGCCCGGAACGACTATGGAAATGTACTGCTCAGGCATAGTCATGTTGGAACCGAGGCAAGTGGCTTCCGTCAGCGCAATCAGGCCCTGAGGCGTCTTGACGCGCTTGAGGAGCTTGTTGACAATGACTTCGAGCTGGCCCGTCTTCTCCATAATACCGCCAAACATCATGGCGATGATGGTGAGGGAAATGGAGTACATCATGTTGCTGAGACCGCCGGAGGAGAGAAGATCATCAATTGCAGTGACGCCGGTGTTGGACTCGAAGCCGCTGTAAGCGACGTTCAGGATGTCGCCAAAGCTGGAGCCCTGGAAGATTGGCGCGAGGATAGCACCCAGGATGATGCCCACGAAGATGCCTGGAATAGCCGGCATTTTTTTAGCGATGAGAACGATAACCGCGAGTGGTGGGATCAAAAGTACAGGCGAAATGGTGAAGGATGCCGCGAGGCCATCTCTCATGGCGCTAATGGCGGTGAGGTCAACATCGGCACCACCATAGCGCATGCCGAGGACAGCGAAGAAAATGAGGGAAATGGCGTATGCAATAATCGTTGGTTTCAGCATGAACTTGATGTGGGTGAAGACGTCCGTGCCGGCCATGGCAGGCGCGAGGTTGGTCGTGTCGGAAAGCGGCGACATCTTATCGCCGAAGTAGGCGCCGGAGATGACCGCTCCGGCCGCAATTGGCGCCGGGATGCCAAGGCCCGTGGAAATGCCCATAAGTGCTATGCCGATGGTCCCTGCAGTACCCCAGCTCGTTCCGGTCGCCAGGGAAGTAACGGACGCTATGAGGAGCGTTGCAACGAGGAAGATCTTTGGAGACAGGATGCCGAGTCCGTAATAGATCATGGTAGGAACAACGCCGGAAAGGAGCCAGACGCCAATGAGGACGCCTATGATCGCGAGGATGATAATGGCTTGAAGTGCCTGACGGATGCCGTCAAACATGTATTGCTCGATGTCATTCCATTTGTGTCCGATCCGAAGTGCCATCAATGTCGCAAACGCGACGCCAATCAGCATTGGGATGTGCGGATTCGCGCCGTAGACCGCGATCCCGATTCCCATGGTGGCGATCAGCAGTGCAAAGGTGGTGATGGATTCGTAAAGATAAGGCATTCTTGCTTTCATTTTAGTCCTCCTTTAGATTCGATACTATACTTATAAGCAAGTGCCGTGCCAACTGTGACAATGCGCATTTTTCAAGGTTTTTCAGCGTCGAGTGGAAGGGAAATGAAATAAATTTCAAAATTTATTGAAATTAATTTCAAAAAAACAAAGGAAAATGGATCCGCCTGGCGTCGGCATGACGCTCTTTGAGCGGATCCATTTTCCTTTATTTGAATTATAAATGATGGCATGTGAAGTAAAAGTCAGATCAACGATTCTTAATTCTTACATAAGGCTGTGGCTCAAGAATGTTCTTGTAAGCTGGGCGCATGATCTTGGTGTCGCTGACGATTTGCTCAATGCGGTGCGCGCACCACCCGGCAACCCTGGCTACAGCGAAGAGCGGGGTGTAGAGATCCGCCGGAATGTTGAGCATTTCGTAAACGAAGCCGGAATAAAGATCGACATTTGCCGCAATGGCGACTTCCTGACCCTTCATTTCTTTAAAGAGTTCTTTTGTCAGCGCTTCTATATTGGAGAAAAGTTCAAATTCTTTCATGGCATTTTTTTCGAGGGCCAATTCGAAAGCTTTCTTCTTTAAAAGAACCGCTCTTGGATCCGACAGAGTGTAAACCGCATGGCCCATCCCGTAGATCAGGCCTTGACCGTCAAAGGCTTGCTTCTTGAGGATTTTTTTCAGGTAAGTCTTGAGTTGCTCGACATCGCTCCAATCCTCGACGTTCGCTTTGATGTCTGCGACCATTTCGATGACCATTTTGTTGGCGCCGCCATGTTTTGGCCCTTTCAGGGATCCAATGGCCGCCGCCAGTGCAGAATAAGTATCCGTACCGGATGAAGAAACCACATGGGTCGCAAACGCGGAGTTGTTGCCGCCGCCGTGATCTGCATGCAGGGCGAGAAGCAGGTCCAGGGTTTCAGCTTCGGTTCTGGAATAACGGTTGTCGCTGCGTATCATGTGAAGGACGTTTTCGGCCGTACCGACGCCTCTGCGTGGGGCGTGGATGAACAGGGATTTGCCGTCGATGTAATGGGCTTTCGCCTGATAACCGTATGAGATGATGGTTGGGAAGCGGGCGATCATTTGGATGCTTTGTCTCAGGACGTTTTCTATGCTCGTATTGTCTGGGTCGTCGTCATGGGAATAGAGGACCAGGACGCTGCGCATAAGTTTGTTCATGATGTCCTTGCTTGGGATCTTCAGGATCATGCTCTCGGTGTAACCGGGCGGAAGCGCTCTGTAGTCGTCGAGCAGTGCGTTGAAGTCTGCCAGCTCACTTTGGGTTGGCAGTTTTCCGAACAGAAGCAGAAATACGGATTCTTCAAAGCCTCTGCGTTTTTCCTGCTGGAAGCCCTCAACCAGGTCTCGTATATCTATGCCGCGGTAGGAAAGTCGGCCTTCATCCGGAATTTTGACGCCGTCTTCGAGCTTGTAACCGTAGACATCCGCAATTCGGGTCAAACCGACGAGGACGCCTGTGCCGTTGGCATTTCTGAGGCCGCGCTTAACGTCATATTTTTCGTAAACCTCACCGGCAGTCACGTTGTTGTCGTACGCCATTTGGGTCAGGTGATCGAAGTATTCTGTGAAATCAGTTGCCAGACACATGGTGCACCTCCGTTCTTGATCAGTAATCTTCATAATCTAAAGCTTTAGCCGATGGTCAATGCAGACTCAAATCCAATCCTTGCCGAGGTCTTGTGACAAGCTGCGTCAAAGTGCAAAGCGGCTTCGTAGAACTCTTCGGTCGAGCGATTGTAAATCATCCATGCATCAGGCTTCAAGGCTGCTTCGAGCTGCTCCAGATATAAAGTATCATAGAGCGAAATTTTGTCGAAGTCGTCTGTGTTGGTGAATTCGAGCGGCAGGATGCCGGCGTTGATTAATTGTTGTCTGAACAGCGTGTTGTAGGACTTCGCGATCACTGCTTTAATGCCCTTGCAGCTTTCGGACAGCAATGTGCGCGCTGCGTTTTCTGAAGCGCCGCATTGACTGCCGACGACGACGACGCTGGTGCGCAAATAGGATGCTCTTTGATAAAAGTGTGGATCCGGTTTGAAGCTGTCATCAGAGACCAGGCTGACGGTTAAGTTGAGATTTAAGCTGACGTTGGCGCTCAGATCATGGAGCAGCGTGTCCGGGTGACACTGCAAGCTGGAATTCTGGTTGGGGGAGTAGACGCCCTTAAAATGGGTGTTGCTGATCTTTTTGCAAGAAGTTATTTTTTTCACTGCAATTGTCACTCCTTTTCTGCTTTATTGTATACGATTATACGATTGAAACCTATCAATGTCAACAGTAAAAACAGATAAATATACTGTTTTTATTTCAGTACAAAATAGAGTGTTCTCAAAAGCAATAAAAACTTTGTAAATGGCTAATTGTGCTGGATATAAGATTTTATATAATATTTTAAGTTAAACAAAAAATTGAAAACGCTGATTATTTTTTGAATATTGTATGGATATATATACAATTTTATGCCAACTGAGCAGTGAAGGGTTATTGCAAGTTGATGATGAAATAAATTCATACGAAACTTGCAAAACGTGAAAAAGAATTCTATTAATGGAACAAAAATGTGAAAGAAGACAGATTTTGGTTTAGAGTGACCACGGTTATTAAAAATAACCATCGGCCAACTTTAAGGGAGTCCTGCCGTCTTCGGTTCGTGGATTCGAAAAATTTTGTATGTATTTGGAAAACATGCTAACATAGTGATTGAGGAAACCTGGGGAGCTTCCCAAGGGTTCATGCTTAAGGTTCATTCTAAAAAGGTCGGTGACACTATGAGCAAGAGAGATCTATTACTCGCGCTGCTGCTTGTTATTGTATGGGGCGCGAATTTTACAGTTATTAAACTGGGACTCAGCGGGGTGCCTTCGCTGGTTCTGGCAGCGTCGAGGTTTTTTATTGTTTCAGTGACCGCAATCTTCTTTGTCAAAAGGCCGAAACTTCACTGGAAGTACATTGTTTCTTATGGTTTGACCCTGGGCGTAGGTCAATTTGGTCTTCTGTTTTATGCAATCGAAATTGGGATGCCTGCAGGCATTGCCTCCATAGTACTTCAAACGCAGCCGTTCTTCACGGTGCTTCTGGCAGCGGTACTGTTGGGGGAGGCGGTTAAGCGACAACAGGTCGTCGGTCTGTTCATCATGGCGGCAGGACTGATTCTCATCAGTGGTGCCTATAAGGCCGGAGGTCTTTCAGCTGTGCCTATGGTGCCGTTTTTGCTCACTATCTCAGCAGCTTTGTTTTGGTCGATTTCCAACATTGTTATCAGATTTGCGACCAGGGATGCCCAAAAGCACGGCGAAAAGCTTGACATGCTGGGACTGGTGGTCTGGTCCAGTCTTGTGCCGCCAATTCCTTTGATGATTTTAGCGTTACTGGTGGATTCGCCTCAAGATGTCCTGCACGCACTGACCAATCTCAAATGGATCTCGGTATTTTCTGCGTTTTACCTGGCGTTTCTGGCAACCTTGTTTGGCTATGGGGTTTGGACCATGCTGTTTGACAAATATCCTACAGGAAAGGTTGCGC